>OLSD01002851.1_pt1 | contig 11620 bp, 11 predicted proteins | sample 1672211 | NCBI WGS metagenome assembly OLSD01 (sample SAMEA3136659, study PRJEB25190) | human gut metagenome
TTTAGCAGGAACTTCTCTTGCATCAAGGCTCCCATTCCAACTATCAAGAAATCTGAATTCAGTTTAACGATATGCTTTGCCTCTTCATCCATTTCCTGTTCTGAAGCAAAGTAACCATTACGATAACCAGCAAACTTCACCTCTGGATACCGCTCACGGAATATCTCCACAGCTTTCTCTACCTGCTCCTGCTTAGAAGCCACAATATAGATGGTCTTTCCATGCTCCTCTGCATACGAGAACAACTCCGGTGCCATCGAAGTCATATCAAAACTTCTTCGAGTCACCAACTTGCCATAAACCAAGTTGATGGCTTTTACCAGCAAGCCACCATCGGCAAATATACCATCCATCTTACCAAACAGCTCCTTATTATCCAGAGCTGTAAGATAAGATACAGGATTGAGATAAGTATAAACCTTACCCTTTGTTTCAAATATCTGATGAACGGAAGATTTTTCCGTTGATAATATTTTATCTACAAGTTTTGATTTCATTTAACAATACATTTTTAATACGCATACTTCAGCCATCCAAATCCTTTTACATCTTTCATTCGTATGATAAACTCCGATGCCAAGAAACAGAAAGCTATGGTCACAACAAACAAAAGAGGACCATTTTCCCAACCAAATAATTGTTTCGGAATTTTCTTAAAGCAATCATGAATCACATAGAAAAGTATACTATAGGTTCTGAATCTACGATATAACTGAGGGTGCTCTGGTAGCTGCCATGTATAGGCCGCAACAAATAAAGCAACAACACAAAAAACATTAGGCAATAATTGCATCATCGGAAAATAGCTTCTCCATACAAAGCAGACCCAAAAGATAATCCAAGCCCATTTATTACTCACGCAGTTCATCCATGCTATGCTTTTTTTATTAGCCATCAAATAACCAACAGCAATCCACAACAGCCCCCCCATGAATGATAACTGCGGTAATTCAAACGTATTGTACCAGTAATAAAAAGCACATAATTCTTCCGGAAAATTATCCAAATTTTGCAAATATACAGAGGCAATTAGGGGAACAATAATTACCAATATATCTTTTTTAAACAAACAACTTAGACACCACACCATAGGAACTCCAACTAGCAAAGCTCCCAAAAACCAGCTAGCATCAAACATACTTCCCAAGAAAAAATCCCTCAACAAAAACAAGGGTACCCAAATTGTCATTGGATGAAAATACTCTTTTTGCAAGAATATAATAGGGCTCCATAATAAACACCAAAATACATATAGTAAAGCTAATCTTTTAGCAAAATGTAACACTAACCGTAATTGATGTTCCGCATCCCTAGTCTTTCTGAAAAACAGAAAAGAAGATATAACAAAAAATGTAGGTACTGTTAAACTTTCAATAGGATGAATTAAATTATTTTGTATTGGAATGGGAAAAAGTAGATACCCCTTGACATGAACATCAACTATCAAAATAGCCATAACGAACTTCATCACATCAAGCCCCGAAATAATTCTATTTTGCAACATAAAATTCAATTTATTTATATGTCTATTTTACGACAATCTTCTCTAAAAATTTACTGCAACAAAATATTATAATATATATGTCGCAGACTTTTAAATAACAATTGTTTATTTAAGTATTATTGATGAACTAAATTTTTGTCCAATCATCAAGTTGGTAATGAAAAGTTTCGATTTTATTTAACCATTTTTTAGGTGAAATAACCCAAGGATTTCTAGCATTTAAATATGCCGCCCACCAACTAAATGATGAATTTGCAATAACGAGAGTCTTACAAGCCATCATCAACTGCATATCGCAATAACTATCTTCGCCTTTATTCCAATCAACATACACAACTTTAGACTCAGGAAACAATTTCTCAAACTTTTCTTTACACCATGGTATATCATTAGAAAAAATATAAAAAACTGGTCTTTTAATTTTATCTTTAATCAAATTAATAGCATTATAATAATATTCGTAAGTACAAATATCTTTATACAGAGGGTGATTAAGATAATCACCACGACGAACATGAAGTCCAACGCATTCTTCAGAACTTAACATGTCATTCAATATTTTCTGATTGCGCTCATTAAGAGTTAACTTAAAGCTAAAGACTGATTTCAATTCATCACGTATACCATCATAATACTTATGATCCTGCCAGAAACCGTAATAGTAACGATCCTTTACGACCTTCAAGGTTTCCGGGCTAAACTCACCACCAACAGGCTCATAAAATTGTTTACTGCGCTTAGGCAGATAACGTCTTAAATGATAATCAATATAATAATTAGGAAAATACCATGCCATTTTTACAATATCCCAAACCTTCGCTCTTTTAAGAGTAATGTCAAAGATACGCTCTAATTCAAGACCATTATGAAATTTGTGGTCCTTATAATATAGAACATCAGCATAAATTGTTTCCTCAAAAGTCTTACCCAACAAATAGGTAAAAGCGTAATCAAACATCTGATTACCTAACCCACCAATATATTTTACTATTTTCATTCGTGTTATATTTTATAGATACCATTGTAAAGCTAAGATATTCAAATTTATTAATTCTTTTATCTTACCCCATATTGACTTATCTCTTCCTTTGCTAAATGTTATCGGATCTATCTTAACCTTATCTCTAAAAATCATTTTTGGCTCAAAGCCAGACACCCATTCTTCAGGGCTACAATATTCTTTGCCTAATGGCTTACAAGAATGAGAACGAAGATATTTATTGATATGAGATTGATCATGAACCTTCGCTACTATTCCATTTTCAAGATCAATTTGAATATTTCTATTCAAAACCTCACTCATTTCTAAGAAAGCATTAGCTGTACCACCATGTATGCCACCCATATAATAAGTATATGGTTTATGGAAAGGCGCAACATAAGCAAGAGATTTCTTATTTCTCTCATAAGGATAATAATGGTAGCTCGTACAAATACGTCTATGAATAGGCCAAACTCCATTGACTAGTTCACACCCATTATCAGGAAGAATAGATTCATCAATATCTTGTAGAAACAAAGCATTACTATTGAAAAAATAAATATAGTCATAGCCTATCAACTTATCTTTAATGGTAAGAAATGTTCTAAATCTATAAAGTGAATCCCATGGGAATCCTTCACACTTTTTAAAATTCAAGAACACATTGGGTTTCGAACACAGATTCATATCATCTGTGAATACATAATAGTCTTTCATTGCAATATCTTTAAGCAGATATTTTTCGGCAGACTGATAGAACCCTTCAAAGAACTGATTGTACTTTCCTGTACAAATATATAAAATTGCGATTCTCATCTTAATAACAAATAAATTAAAAAAGAAAACCTAAATCTAACCAAAATAGCATAAACTCTCCATTTCAATGGTAAGCTATAAATAGGATAATCCATCAATAATGATAAGAATTCAGTAGTAGTTATTATGGTCTTTATACTTTGAATTTTATTAGTTAGAGTAGCTTTTCTCTTTATTTCCTGTGCGATTGCTATTTTACTATATGCTAATGCGGTTTTTCCAATTCTCAATTGAAAGTCATAAACATTAGTAAATTCATTCGCTCTAGAAGCTAAATGCTTTAATAAAGAGAGTTGCTTATTCCAACGGTCTTTTCTATAAGTATGTGATAGAGATGCGCCATTCAAACAATAATGATAAAAACGCCAAGTGACAGTTTCTACTTTATTAGCATACTTCAAGAAATCAAGATTAAAAAGCATATCTTCTGAGATATACTCTCGCTCCGAATAGAATTTTACTCCATGTTTCTTTATTATATCTAAAGAATATAATCCTTTGCATGCAGAACTTTGAAATTTAGAACAAGATTTAAATGAAGGCTCAGAACCTACGATATCCAAACGCAACTTTTCTATATCACGCTTAGAATTAAAAATATGATGTCCATAATCAGGAGATTCAATTCCAGGATAATCTTCGGTATTAAATTCTGTATAAATAGCATCCAAATGATTCTCAGACAACTCTTTATACAATCGCTCCATCATATCCAACTCTACAAAATCATCCGAATCGATAAATGCGACGAACTCACCTTCAGCCACATCAAGTCCACTATTACGTGCATATCCTAATCCCCCATTTTTTTTATGGATGACTTTAACACGATTATCCTTACTGGCGTATGAATCGCAAATCTTTGGACAACAATCTGGAGACTCGTCATCTACCATTATTATCTCTATGTCTTGAAGAGTCTGCCCAAGCAACGATGTCATACAACGATCGAGATATTTTTCTACATTGTAAATTGGCACAATAATCGAAACCTTTACATTTCTCATTTTTATCTATTTACTTTCGTTAAAACTTAATATAAAAACGCACTACTTATTATTGCTATTATCAACTATAACAAATACAAGAAAGAACTTTAATCCAAAAAGTAGATCCTTTTTCTATCATATATTTAAATTTCTTTTCTAAAAGGCCAAGTTTTTCTTCTTTTGCTTCCCTGATTCTGATATATATATATATATATATATATTTCGTTCCTGCTCTAAAATATTATTTAAATCTCTTTTTTCCATATAATAACAATAATCAAATCGAATTACAATAGTCTATAAACGCATCAAAAGATGAAAATCTTGGTTTATGCAGTTTTTCCCAAATATAATATGAATCCCCTAATTGACGCTTGGAAATGTTCTGCCCCCCCCATAAAATAAATAACCTCTTCTCCCATTTCTGAACGAAACGGATCTCTTCCAAATCTTTGTTGTATAGCTTTAACATACTCAACAGCTTCAGAGAGCCCTTTTTCTATTCTTTTATTGAAATACGCATCAAGAGAGGAAACGACTACACAAGGATTTCCAACTGCAACACTATTAGACGGAATATCTTTGGTGACAACACTTCCAGCACCAATTATACAATTATTCCCTATGGTCACTCCCTTCAAAACTATTACATCGGCTCCAAAATATACATTATCACCGATTGTTACAGCACCAGAAGAATTTATAAACTCATTATATTTATGAATAAAAACAGTACTAGCATAATCATGTGTATATATTTGAAAATTTCTATTCATATCTACATTCTTACCAATCGTAATCAAAGCAGGTCGTGTAACATCAATCATTGCTGTTCTTTGAAAGCGAACTCGCGAACCAATACCAATCTTACAACCCTTAGATCTTAAGAAGTCCAAATAAGCTTCAGAACTTCTTCTATGCCAAAAATTCAATATTCCTTCAAGTACAGACATAATTTAGCGTTTAAACAGATTCAACACTTTTCCTATTATACAATGGGGCTTTAATCCCAAAAATAACCATATTTTTTTTTCCAATCTCTCATACTTTGGAATCCAAGATCCAGCAAAGTGATGTATTAAAAAAGTATGATTCGTTGTATGAATTTCCCCAGTAGCATAGGATTTTGGACCAAAACATCCCTCACCAACAAGTAATCCATATTTCAAGCACTTACTATTATATTTACGAAGACAATACAAATACATCAAGCGGTAAAAAATATTTCTATTTTTGTTGGTTGCAAAATAATCAGTAATACGCATAAGTTTTACAAACTTATAAAGTATAGCATACTCACGTTTCAAGAAAGTATTAATGAACCTTCTTTTAAAAGATGATTCCAAATACAACCCTTTCTCAATTTTTAAGATTCTATACAATTCATTAATAGACGAAATCATAAAAAATCAAAATTAATAAGTATTACGAATGAACAGCAAGTAGTTGAGACTTGAATTTCTCTATAGAAAAAACTTGCCCTTTTTGAGAAGAACATTCCTGCATTTTCGCAAGAACATCTCTATTATTCTCCAAATAAGCTATAGCCGAAGAAAATGTCCCCACATCATTATTATCACAAAATATAGTATTAGTTTTATCACAATAATCATGAATAGATCCTACATCACTGCAAATCATAGCTAACCCCATCCCCAAAGATGTTACAATAACATTACTTCCAATGGTATCATCCATGATATTCAAAGAAATATCTGCCTCTATCATTTTTTCTCTTAATATTTTTTCTGGAACAAATGGAATTAACTCAACATTTGAATAGTTGCTAAAAAATGAGGTCAAATCAGAAACGCCTTGACATATTATAAAAGAAACATTAGGATTATCATCAACAACCTGTTTTAAAACATTGACATTTCTCATTTGATTACCCATAGCTATCACTTTCAGATGATCATGCTTTCTAACAGGTTTCTCATTTAAGTAATATTTATCAACATAATGAAACGATGTAATAACCTTGCGAACATCTACACCTCTATTTACAAAATAATCAGTCAAAGAATGCCCCAATGTGAATAGATAATCAACACAATTCACACTTTTCATCAAACTTTCAGTAGTTTTAAAAATAACATCTAACTTTTGAGGAACCAAATGAACCATTGCATATACTGTTATTCCAGACATATGCATCTTTTTTGCCATACTTGTCATAGAAAAGCCCATATCCATGTATTCCATCAAAAAAACGATATCATCATTATCTACTATTTTACGCATTTTATGAGTTAGCTTATATAAAGCAGCACAAAACCTAATTTTAGCAAACAAATTATAAAATTTCTGTACTAGATGATTAGAAACAGATTTATTAAAATTGTCTATTGTTATACTACAAAAAGTATCTGGATATAATTCAGCCATTTTTTTGCATAAATACTTTATACCTGCATGGTTATTGCTGGTATTTGGCCAATCTTGATTAATCAAATAAATCATAAAGTATCACTTAAAAAGATGAATAATAGATTTTAATACTGTTTTTTTTGAAATGCCATAACCATTCGGTAAAAACAGCCATTTAAATATTGCGAACTTGTTATTTGTAAAGATATCATACAAAATAAATCCAGAACTATTCTGAAAATAATTAGGAAGAATTCTTTGTAACCTACGAAGTTCATCCTCTTGTATTTCTGTTTTTGGACTTTGCCCTGCCACAAACTCATACAACCAAGCTTCAACTTTCTTCAAAGATTTTAACTTACCTGCAAAATTATTAGAACTACTAATAGAATATCTACTTGTTCTATAACAAAACAATGGTTTATTACAGTTAACAATGCCATTAGGATTTCCACACAAATACGAAGTAATATCATCTGAACCCCAAGCATATTGTAAATCATAAAAACCACCGAGTTCTTGAAGTTTCTTCATTCGATAACAATAATCTCCAATATAATGCTTACGTCCATTAATTCTTTCTATTATTGCGGAATATAAAGATTCATGTTCAGGACGCGCAGGCAAAATCTGAATCAATTTATCCATACTATCAATCTCACGAACCCTCATATGGAAAGCATCAAATTCAGGAGATTCACAAATAAGCTGATAGTATGCCAATAGACAGTCCGGCATAAGCATATCATCATCTCCCATGCAAATGACAAAATCACCAGAAGCATGTTGCAAACATATATTCCAATTCTTTACGACATTTGCTGCACCACAATTATGCTCATTTACAAAATATTTAATTCTTTGATCATGATATTGTTCAACTACATCTTCCAGATGTTCTGGTGAAGCATCATTTACAATGATAATTTCAAAATTTTGATACGTCTGAGACAATATACTATCTATACACTGCTTAAAGAATTTTCTCTTATAAGCAGGCACTAAAATACTAAATTTTATCATATATATAATTTCTTGAATTCATATTATTTAAGCAAATACCAATAAAAAACAACGTAGCAGGTAAAGAATTTAACTCTCCTGTTGCATGTGCAAAAACTATATAGCATATCACTAATGATATTGCACAAGCAGAACTGTTTATATCAGTTTTTCTTTTGAGTACTAGATAAAAAAACAATGTTAACCAAAACGCATAATAGAAAATCAAGCCTATAATACCTCTCTCCAAAAGAATATTCATATAGATACCTTCTATTCCAAAAAGATCTTTATCAACTAGTGCTTGTTTTCCTTCTGCCCATCCCATATCTATAAGAAAGTAGCCATATCCATTTCCAAAAAACATACAGTCTTTAATATGATATAAAACTGCACCAATTTGTAAAATACGTCCATCCATCGTACTACCTTCTACATTACTTGATGAGAGAAACATAGAAGATATTTTTTCAAATACGACATCTAAGGCTCCTGTTGTCTGAGATACCAACATTATTAGTATTATACCAATTAATGATATTTTTATTTTTTTCTTCAAGGAATATGCAAACAGAACGAATACAAAAACTGATATAATCATAGTTAACAAAACACTTCTACTTCCACATGCAAAAGCACCAAAAACACAACATAAAGCAGTAATAAACATTCTTGTTTTACTAAGGATTTTATTCTTAAACATAAGCAATTGAAATAATAATATGGTACAACAAATGTATCCATAATCAAATGCATTTAAGAACATTGCAGTTACTCTAAAACGTTGAGAATCCCCTACAGTACTTAAAGCTTTATCCAAAGTATCACTTGATAACAAAGAATTACCATAAATATAATCTATAAAATACGATTTGCCGCCAATAATATTTAAAATACCCCAAAAAGTTAAAACTAAAGTACATACAAAAATTGTCGAAGCTATTTTTCTATATATAAATTTATTATAGCAACCTAAGAATCCAAAACACAAATAAAAATATGTTGCAAACAATAAATCTCTAAAAAAATAGAAAGCTTTATAGCTTGTCAAATCATTAAAATGAGGACTATGTATGAATAATATTAAAGATGCTACAATAACAATTAATAATAAAGGATACAATATAGAGCGTTTTAATCTTCGAATATGACATTTAAAATGTTTTATTTGACTCAATAAATAAAAACAAGGTAAAGCTGTACTCATACCATTTACAAGAGGTAAAGGACAAGGTAAGGCTGTCAAACAAATCATTCCAACAATCAGAACTAAAAGTTTGTTCGTTTCTCCAAATCTAAGGAGGAAAATCAGCAAAAAAACAATTGACAAATAACCTAAAATACTATACATTCTATTTCTTTCTTTTTACTATTGATTTCAAAAAATCTTTATCTTGCTTTGTTAACAAAAAGTTACATATCAATATAAACAATATTGAAAATAATATTCCCTTAATAAAAAATAAGAGCATAATATTTGAAACAAAATAGCAATAATTATCAACTATCCCATATACTAAAAGCCCAACAAGCATATATGGCAAAAAATCACAAGATAACACTTTCAATGAATTAATTTTCATTTTTACAGGCCAATAATATAAATAATAAAACAACATCTGTATAATCATATAGACAGCAAAAGCAATACAAACGCCACCGATTTGGTAGGAAGGTATTAAAAACCAAGATAATAAAAGCCCCACAACAGATGCAATAACGGAACTATAACTAATAGCTCTAATATCATCGCCAGCCAATATCAAACTACTTATAGCTTGATTATGCATGCCTAAAGTACATAATAGCCATAGATTAAACCAAGGAATTAAATACAAATAAGACTTTCCAACATAAAGCGTCAATATTTCTGAACCTACGGTCATCATACCAAAACAACAAAAACAGAGCATAATAGAAATGTATTTTGTTCCATCGTACGCAACTTTATAATAAGCCTCTTTATTATGTTCTGCAATTATTTTAGCTGTCGAAGGTAACAACACCCCCATAAAAGCTCCTGCAAACATAGACACAATGCCTATAATTCCATTTAAAATTCGATAGTCAGCAACAGACTCCACTGTCCCTTCAACTCCAAGAAATACAGGACGTAAATTATAGAAAGAGAACTGAAACAAGCTGAATGAAAATATATTCATGCAATATGGCAACATTTCCATAAACGCCTGCTTATCCCACCTTGGCAAAAAACTGATATATGGAATCTGCTTTTTAATCATACCTATTGACAAAGGCACGATTGCCAATTGAGCCAAGCAAGTTAATATGAAGTATAGCTCTATTGAAAAATCCAACATTACTGTAGCCACCAATACTATTATCATCAATATCTTAGTTACCAATGTTCGCTTCTGTATCCAAGCCACATTCTCTGTCGCCTTGATAATTTGATCAAAACAAGAAGAGAACCATTGGCAAAAAGCCGATACAGCCAATATATAAAACAAGTGCTTCAAAATCACGTCTTGGAAAGGAGTCACATTGAAAATCTCATTGGAAAAGTATGCGACAACCAACAAAACCACAGCATTTATCAAGCCTATAACACTATAAAATGAAAGACTGGTTTGGAATCCTTTTAATAATTGTTCATGCTTATTTTGAGCCAACCATGTGGAAAAGAACCTCACGTTGGTGGAGTTGAATCCCATATCCATCAAATTCATATAAACATTGACGGACATGGCCAATCCTATCAAACCATACTCTGCTTTTCCAAAATGATTAATCAATATAGGTACAGCTATAAAGCCATACACTGCATTTACAACATTTACAATCGTACTCCAAATGACACCACTAATTATTTTCTTACTACTACCCATTTATTTACTTTAAAATTTTAGTCTTAGTCATTTCCATTGGTACTATCACTCCAATAAAGAAATAAAGTAGGAACCACCCTTGTTGTGAATATTCTTCTATTACAGGAAACTCCGCTAATCTTGCAATAGGCAAGTTACAAGCATAGATGACTATCAAGTTTACGATTTTAAAACTTAACATGTGCCAAGTCAAAATCGTCAATGTATTATTGCCTATAAATACTAACCATTTGTTTGCCAACGTTTGCTGCTTAACTATTACCTTACTCACATAAAATACCATTAATGTACCTATAATTGCAGTTGCTCCATAAGGTATTACCTGCCACCATTTAAAATTCAACAAAGTGGCTTGATAAAAGTGAGTTCCGAATGTAACGACAACCAATCCAAGAGGCAAGACATACCATTTTTCATGGATTTTACATCCTGATTTTCTATAATAATAGCCAATGACAAAAAACTCTGCCGCAAGAAATTCTCTTGCACCAACGCCAAAGTACGGCATTTCTTTATGCAAAAATGCCAACAGGGTTGTCATGCACAACAAACTGCCCCCCCAGACCGTCCGAAAACCTTGATTTTCTGCTTTTTATCACTGTTTTGAGGGCATATAAAGCCCTCTAAGCTAGTCTGGGGACCAGCTCTAAAATTTCGATTTCTAATAAAATTCATAATTGATGTGCTCAAATCGAGCGAAAATAAGTGATAGGAGGTCTAAAAATTAAGTTGTGGGGACCTCCTTCTTCCCCTTATGCCATCTTTGCGATCAATTGTGGAACGCCAAGCATAGAGATGGCTCTACGCATGTTATAGGAGAGGCAGATGAGGGCCATTTCGGCCTCCACCTTAACCTTCGTTTTCAATAAAAAATAATACGCCCCTAAGGTTCTCTTCATCGTTCCAAAAGGATGTTCTGAGAGACACATTCTTTGCGCCATCTTCTTCTTGTCTAAATGAAGTTTGTATGTCACAATCTTGTGTTCTTTAACTTCTCGTTTCATCTTAGTCTTAGGAGGTTCCTGGTCTTCCTGATGATTACTGGAGTCTACCTTGTAATTCTGAGCTTTCATCACGAGAGTATCCTTGTTGAAGTCTGCTTCTTTAA
>OLSD01002856.1_pt1 | contig 11605 bp, 8 predicted proteins | sample 1672211 | NCBI WGS metagenome assembly OLSD01 (sample SAMEA3136659, study PRJEB25190) | human gut metagenome
CATCAGCATAAATCCTGAATACTGTGGCTATATTTCAGTCTATAGGGCTGGATGATGCTGCCAGAATCTAAGGAATCCCACGGTTTTAACCGTGGGAGTATGTCAATCGAAACTTGCATAAATACTGGATTTATGAGGTGATTTCGATAATTAATAATTTAATTTTAAACATTATAGGTGACCATAAAATCCAGTGAAATATTACATTTGTAAGAGTAGGTATCCAGTTTACTGTAAAATCGTTTCCTGAATTAGAAAATGTTGAAACTGTTGAAAGCGATACCATTGAGATTGAGAATCTAGTGAATGCAAATGCAAATACAAATGGAACGATAGAAGTCTGGAAAGAAAAACTAAACAGCTTCAAGTTTTCAGATGAGCGAATTGAAGAACTTGAAGCTTTGCTTGCAATGGTTCCGAAATCGAAACTTCCAGATGGTGACAGTGAAAAAGATTCTAGAAATCTTTATATGATGCAAAAAATTGCCAAGTTAATACGGGTTGAAAATGACAAAAGGGTAGAGGGAGGAAGGATAAGAAGTAGATTTTTCTACTTAAAGAGTTTGCTTGAAAAAGATATTGTAAATGCAAGTGCACAACGCCAAACTGTGCCGAGGGGTACACAAGCATTTCGTAATTTTACGGAGCGTACAAACAATAATTATATGGAAAAAGTCATGAGGCAATATCGAGAACGATTGTGAATCTGCTCATGCGTTTTTATGATATCGACAGCGGAAAGATTATGATTAGCAATCAAAATCTTGGTGAGATTGCAAGAGGAACACTCCGAAAAAATGTGGTGATTGTGTTGCAGGATACAGTTTTGTTTTAAGATACCGTACTCAACAATTTGAAATACGCAAATGCACAAGCAATACAAGATGAAAAAAACATCGACATCAGAAGTTTCGCACGCTATAATACGGATAGACAGGAAGTTGCCTAGGGCAGTCGGATGGTTGAATCACAGGAAGGAGAAGCTAAGGGGAATATAGAAATTTTTGAGTTCTTCTTGGCAGATGCGATGAAAAGAGAATATATCGAACATTATAGTAACAGTCTGGGAAAGCAGATGCACATGTGTATCTATGGTCATGCGGGGGTGCCGCTTCTTGGTTTTCCAACACAGGATTCAAATTGCCACAATTATGAGGATTTTGGAATAATTTACCATCTGAGTGATTTTATTGAACAGGGCCGCATTCAAATAGTGACAGTGGATTCGGTGGATGAAGAAAGCTGGTCATGTGAAAATGGTATTCCTTCGTGGCGGTCAGCAAGACAGGAGCAGTACCATAATTATATTATTGAAGAAGTGTATCCGATTCTGATGCAAAAAAATACATCGAATATGCTGCCAATTGTAACAGGCCCAAGTTTAGGTGCTAATCAGGCCGCTATTACTTTTTTGCGTCGCCCAGAGTTATTTAGCGGACTGATTGCGCTTTCTGGTGTGTACAACAGTGATTACTTTTTTCACGGCTGGTGTGATGAAAATCTTTATAAGAACTCGCCAGAGCGTTTTTTAGAGAATATGCCGGCTGATCACCCGTATATAAGGCTTTATAATCAGAAAAAGATAGTTTTCTGTGTGGGTCAGGGTGCTTGGGAATATGACGGTGCACAGACGCTTCGCAATTTAAAACGTATTTTTGATGAAAAGAAAATTAATGCGTGGTGTGATTTCTGGGGAAGCGATGTTTCACGACTGGTATTGGTGGTTTATACAGCTTCGATATTTTATTCCGATTTTATTGGAAGATCAGGGTTGACTTTTTTAGACGTGGTGTGGTATAGTGACACTATCAGAGTGGGAGAAAGACTGTTTTCATTTTTCTGAACAATTGAATATTGTGAGGGAGTAGTTCGCGGACTGCGTGATTTGTCAACAGACTCGGCATATGCCTGGCAAATCTTAAAGAATGAGACTCATGTGTGCTTTTCTAATAAATAAGGCATACATGGGTCTTTTTGCATAGTTAGCGATAGAAAGCAAAAAATGATTCTGAAATAAAAAAGAAAACTGGCAGAAGGAGGGTTTTGTATGACGTATCATAATAAGGAAAAACAAGAAGTCTTACAGGAACTTAATGTGCAGGAAGCAACAGGACTTTCGTCATCGGAGGTGAAAAAGCGCCGGGAGCAATATGGCGAGAATCGATTGCGTGCAAAGAAATCAAAGAGTAATTGGGAGAGATTTGCAGAACAATTTAAAGATGTAATGATTCTGATATTACTTGCAGCAGCGGCAATTTCTTTTGTGGTAGCATGTGTGGAAGGTGATCCGGAAGGTTTTTTTGAACCATTGCTGATTTTACTGATAGTGGTTGTAAATGCGATAATGGGTGTTATGCAGGAAAGCCGTGCAGAGAAAGCACTAGAAGCATTAAAAAGTATGTCGGCACCACATGCACGTGTTCTTCGTGACAAGGCAGAGTCAATCATTGATGCATCAGAGTTAGTGCCAGGTGATATCATACGCTTAGAAGCAGGTGATTTTGTTCCGGCAGATGCAAGGCTTTTGCAGAGTGTCAGCTTAAAGAGCGAGGAGTCTGCGCTAACAGGTGAATCAGTACCGGCAGAAAAAGATGCAGGTGCCTGTCCAAAGGCAGATGCACCGCTGGGAGATAGAAGCAACATGGTTTTTTCAGGCTGCAGCATCACATATGGAACTGCTGTAGCAGTTGTGACAGCAACTGGAATGGATACTGAGATGGGAAAGATTGCCAATCTTTTGGAAGGAGCCGATGATGGACAGACACCTCTTCAAAAGCGCCTGGCACAGCTCGGAAAATATCTTGGAATTTTGGCATTAGCAGCATGTGCAATTATCTTTGTTGTTGGTCTTGCAAACGGACTTGAAGTAATGGAAATCTTTATGACATCTGTATCACTTGCTGTATCTGCAATTCCAGAGGGACTTCCTGTAATTGTTACAATTGTATTGTCAATCGGTGTACAAAGAATGGTTAAGAAAAATGCACTTATTCGTCGTCTGCCAGCAGTTGAGACATTGGGAAGTGCATCCGTCATTTGCTCAGATAAAACGGGAACGCTGACACAGAATCGAATGACCTTAGTAGAAACATATCTTGATGGGGAAACACAGGCTAATAAGCTTGAAACAAAGCCATCAGAGGAAGTAAAGACACTTCTTCGTCTGGGAACACTTTGCTGTGATGGTGCTGTTGTATTTGATGGTGATAAGGAACAGCATATCGGTGATCCGACTGAGACAGCTATTGTGCTTGCTGCACATAAAAATGGAATGCCAAAGGAAAGTTTGGCAAAGCAGTATCCGCGCCTGGCAGAGCTGCCATTTGATTCCGACAGAAAACGCATGACAGTTGTTTGTCGTATGGATGGAAAACTTGTTGCAATTGTAAAGGGTGGATTTGATGTTATGGAACCTCTTTGCACATCAGGAAATTTATCACAGGCACGTCTGGTAATGGAAGAGATGAGTGAGCGTGCACTTCGCGTACTTGCAGTTGCTTATAAGGAAATTGATAAGATCCCAGATGAAAAATCAATGATGACTCTTGAAGGAGATCTTCATTTTTGCGGACTTGTCGGCATGATTGATCCTCCAAGACCAGAGGCGAAGGCAGCAGTTGCGCGATGCCGCAAGGCGGGAATTAAGCCAGTTATGATTACAGGTGATCATGTAGTGACAGCTTCTGCGATTGCAAGAGAGCTTGGCATTATGAGAGAGGGCGACCGCGCTTTAACTGGTGCACAGGTAGATGCAATGACAGATTCAGAATTGGATGAACAGGTGGAAAGCATTGCTGTTTATGCTCGCGTGTCACCTGAAAATAAGATCCGTATTGTAAAATCCTGGCAGCGAAAAGGTCAGGTAGTAGCGATGACTGGAGATGGTGTAAACGATGCACCGGCACTGAAGGCTGCTGATATTGGCTGTGCAATGGGAATTACAGGAACAGATGTGGCTAAGGGAGCAGCTGATATGACGCTTACCGATGATAACTTTGCAACAATTGTAGATGCAGTGCGAGAAGGCAGAGGAATTTATGCCAATATTAAAAAAGTAGTTGGCTACCTGCTTGGTACAAATATTGGAGAGGTGATCACCGTCTTTACTGCAATGATGCTGTGGCATAAGACACCGCTTCTTTCTATGCAGCTTTTATGGATCAATCTTGTAACAGACAGTTTGCCGGCCATTGCACTTGGTATGGAAGCAGTAGAGTCTGAGGTTATGACACAAAAACCAAAACCCAAAAACGAAGGTTTATTCGCTCATGGGTTTGGCGTGAGAATTGTTCTTCAAGGTGTGATGTTTGGATTACTCGCATTGTTTGCATTTATGATTGGTGAAAAATCAACAGGAACAGTGGCAGGGGGTCAAACAATGGCGTTTGCTGTGTTAGCATTGTCACAGGTAATTCAAGCGTACAATATGCGTTCAGAGCATTCGCTGTTTAAGATTGGTATGTTTACAAATAAAAAGTTAAATCAGGCAGCGCTTCTTTCTATTGTGCTTGTGCTTGCAGTACTGTTTACACCACTTCGCATTCCGTTTGGACTTGAGCTGCTTTCTTTAAAGCTATATCTGACAGCACTTGGAATGGTTTTAATTCCGATTTTAGTGATGGAGTTTTCTAAGGCATTTGGATTAATTCGCCATCAGCATTAAATTTGCTTCTTACTGTGCAGGCCTACTTTATGGTAATAAATAAAGAGGAGCACGCTGCAAAGAATCCAGCCGAATGGATATCCAAAGGCAACAGATGTAATGGTGTTAAAACATTTTGAGATGATGAACAGATAAACCTGACGAAAAACAATAAAGCTTCCCATCATAATGACCATTGGCGCGGTGGAGTTTCCTGCACCGCGCAGTGCATTGGCATAAATCTGGTTAAAGCAGATTGCAATATAAAATGGCATCATCAGTCGAATGAAGCGAACACCAAATGCAAGTACCTCTTCATCCTGTGTGAAAAGGGATGTCAGGGTAGGTGCGAATAAAAGAACTGGAAACATCAAAATTATGGCAGTACCGATTGCGATAATAAGCGCAGTGGTAGTGCCTTTTTTTGCACGATTCATATTGCCGGCACCAAGATTTTGACCGACAAAGGTAGTGACAGAAAGGCCGACGCTCTGAATTGGAAGTAGACAGAATTTGTCGAGCTTTCCGTATGTAGTCCATCCAGCCATGCAGGAAGATCCAAAGTGGTTGATGTATGATTGAACAAATACATTTGAGAAGGATGTAACAGCCATCTGAAGTCCTGCTGGAAAACCGATGCGAAGAATCGACAAAGTGGTTGCCTTATCAATGCGAAGATCTTTCCAGACAAGCTTGTAGGCATTCGTCTCTTTTGTCAAAATGGACAGCACAAGAATTGCAGATATCCACTGGGAAATGATTGTTGCGTAGGCAACACCAGATACGCCCATGTGAAAAACAATTACAAAAACGAGGTCGAGAATAATATTTGTGATTGCACAGACAATCAAAATATAAAGTGGGCGTGTAGAGTCACCGACTGCGCGCAAAATTCCAGCCCCCATGTTGTATAGCATAAGACCAGAAACACCAGCAAAATAGATTGTCAGATATCTGGAAGATTCAGGCAAAACATCTTCTGGTGTATCCATTAAACGAAGAAAAAATGGTGACAAAAATAGTCCTGCAATCGTAAAGAAGACAGCAAGCACAAGTGTCAGTGCGATTGTGGTATGTACAGTACAATGAAGTGCTTTGTCATCGCGGCTTCCAAAATTGTGGGAGATAACAACACCTGCACCAGTGGATAAACCAGAGAAAAATCCTATTATGGTGTTGATAATGCAGTCAGTAGAGCCAACTGCTGCGAGTGCTGTTTTGCTGACATAATTGCCTACAACAATACTGTCAACAGTGTTGTAAAGCTGCTGAAACAGATTTCCTACAAGGAGTGGAAGCGCAAATAGAATCAGCTGCTTGGCAATGTTTCCTTCGGTCATCAGCCGGGCACCGGAGGAATGCTTCTTTTGTGAGAAGGAAAAACTCATGATAACGCCTTTCTATTATGATATGAATGATACTAAAATTATATCATAGAAAGAGCAGTGGAGAAATGGAGAAAGTTTGCTTTATTTTTTCTGATCTGATGGTGTATCATTCAGTTCAATGATTCTATCGAGAACGTTTGCTCTTGTTGTTGCTTTCAGATAGTCACACACTTTCAAAAATTAAAAATTTTTCATTTTTTGAAAAAAATTTGCTAGAAAACCTAGGAAATAAGCCATTTCCTTTATTTTTGAAGTGTAATATTCGTACATCATTATAGAAGGTAATATTCTATATTAGCTGTAGAGGAGTTACCATTGAAAAAAACAGATAAAAAATGAAGAGAAAAACGTAAGCACAACATGAGCGCTTACGTTTTCTCTTTTATAGGAAATTTAAGGAAGCTAGAATAATTACCCCAGAATCTCCTTCAGGTCAGCCTCTGGTGTTGTAACAGGTGCGATTGAGAAATGTTCAACGAGGTAATTTAACACATTTGGAGAGAGAAAAGCTGGTAGTGTCGGTCCAAGCTTGATGTTTTTGATACCGAGGTGAAGCAGTGTAAGGAGGATGCAGACTGCCTTTTGCTCATACCAGGAGAGGACCATGGAGAGCGGCAAGTCGTTCACGCCACATCCAAAGGCATCGGCAAGTGCGACAGCTACCTTGATTGCGCTGTAGGCATCGTTGCACTGTCCCATATCCATCAGGCGTGGGAAGGCTCCTATGGTACCAAGGTCGAGATCGTTGAATCGATATTTGCCGCAGGCGAGTGTCAGCACGATGCTGTCAGACGGTGTCTGCTTTACAAATTCGGTGTAATAGTTGCGGCCTGCGCGAGCACCATCACATCCGGCAACGAGGAAGAAATGGCGGATTGCGCCAGATTTTACGGCATCGACGATCTCACCAGCAGAGGAAAGTATAGCGTTGCGTGCAAAGCCAGTCATCACGTTTGAACCACCATTGATTCCGGTAAAGTGCTGATCCTTAGAGAAGCCGCCAAGCTCAAGTGCCTTTTCGATGACAGGAGTGAAATCTTTGTGACCATCTGTGGATGATGAAATAAATGGTGTATTCGGGAAGACAACGGCGCCAGTGGTGAAAACGCGGTCTGCATAGGAAGCTTTTGGAGGCATTAAGCAGTTTGTTGTAAATAGAATCGGTGCTGGAAGAGAAGCAAATTCCTTCTGCTGATTCTGCCATGCGGTACCGAAATTGCCCTTTAAGTGAGGGTACTTCTTAAGCTCTGGGTAAGCGTGAGCCGGAAGCATCTCACCATGGGTGTAAATATTGATACCCTTATCCTTTGTCTGCTCCAAAAGCTGTTTGAGATCATACAGATCATGACCTGTCACAACAATAAACGGGCCTTTTTCTACAGTTAAAGGAACGGTTGTCGGCTCCGGCGTCCCGTAAGTCCCTGTATTGGCCTTATCCAGGAGTGCCATACACTTCAGATTCACTTCTCCCACTTCCAAAACTACCGGCAAAAGTTCATCCACTTTCCAGTTTTCACCGATGACAAAAAGAGCCTTATAGAAAAATTGATTAACATCTTTGTCAGTGTATCCAAGCACAGCAGCATGATAAGCATAGGCTGCCATACCTCGGATACCAAAAAGAATCAGTGATTTTAATGAACGAATATCCTCATCTGCTTCCCAGATGCCTTTCATATCATAATCTTCTGTTCTGCCGCATGGAGAACCGCATGATTCACAGTCCGGCACCAGTTTGTGCTTCTCCTCATGCACACGATCGATCAGAGTGTTAATGGTTTCATTATTAAAATTCACATTTGTGACGGTTGTAAATAATCCCTCGATAATGACTTTATCAGTGGAAGGTCCCGGTACATTTCCCTCTGCCGCACGGGCAAGACCGATGAGGGACCCTGTCAGTTGATCCTGAAGCTGTGCCGTATCCGCCTGCTTGCCACAGACACCTGCTCTGCCTGTACATCCGCCGCATCCGGCTGTCTGCTCACACTGAAAACAAAACATATTATTTTCCATTGGAATACCTCCTTGACTTTATGCACTTATCATAGTATACTTTGCCCAAAAGTTACGTTGTAATTCCAACAAAAGGAGCTCTTTTATGAGAGAATATTTTCCAGTGATAAAAAAATCAGCACTTTTTCAAGGTATCTCTGAGGATGATTTAGATGGCATGCTGACCTGCCTCGGAGCACGGACTGCTTCCTATTCAAAGAACCAGCCGATTTTCTGGGAAGGGGAACCGGCAAGTCTTATTGGTGTTGTATTAACCGGCAAAGTCCAGATTGCCAAAGATGATTTTTTCGGCAACCGCAATATCATTTCCATGATGGAGCCGTCACAGCTCTTTGGCGAAGCTTTTGCCTGCGCCGGCATAGAAAAACTGCCGGTCACTGCAACCGCAGTTACCGACAGTGAGATTCTTCTGCTGGACTGCCGCCGTGTCATCACCACCTGCGGCAATTCCTGTGAATTTCATAATCAGATTATCGCCAACCTTTTGCGTATTGTTGCCGCCAAAAACATTATGCTGAATCAGAAGATTGAGCTGACTTCCAAACGGACCACCAAGGAAAAGCTGATGGCTTATCTGCTGATGCAGGCTAAACAAAATAAAAGCCGAATTTTTGCGATTCCTTATGACCGCCAGGAGTTGGCGGATTATCTCGGTGTCGAGCGCAGTGCTATGTCCGCAGAACTCAGCAAATTGCGCCGGGAAGGCCGGATAGATTATCATAAGAACCAATTTAAAATATTAGAATAGCTTTACTTTTTTATCTCGTCTGTTTCTACAATAAAACGTACACTTCCGGTTTTTCCTTTTTCAAGACCGGAGAAGTTGTTGTACTGCTCATCTGCTTTTTTCAGAGCACGGACACGAGTGATGATATTTTCCAAATCATCCCCTGCCAGTTTTTTCAGTTCCTGAATGCCCTCTTTGTCAAATTCTTTCATGCCGTCACTGAGGGCATCTGTTCCCTCTGACAGGCCATCAAATCCTTTAGAGATAGCATTTCCGGCTGTGATGAGCTGTCCCGTACCGTCATTTAATGCCACCGATCCCTGAAAAAGCTGCTCAATACCATTGTTCAAAGCCTGCACGCCTTCGGTAAGCTGACCGCTGCCGGAGGCCAGGCTGCTGACACCGGATTTTAACTGTTCCAGTGTGCCTGAGAGTCCTGACATCTGTGTGCCAAGATTCGACAAGGCTTCTGAATACTGTCCCAGTACCTGCAGCTGTTTCTGCATATCTTCAATCAATACGGTAATTGTATCTGTACCCAGTGAAAACTCCGGAATCTCAAGGTCCGGCATATCTTTCAGCGCATCTTTTGCCTCGGCAATCTTTCCTGAAGCCGTATCCGTTGTATCGGAAATTGAAATACTGTCTTTCACTTTTGACTGAATCTCAGCTTTCTGATCATCTGTCAAATCTGTACCCGCAAGAGCCTCTTTCACAGCCTTTGATGCCTGCTCTTTTGCTTCTGATTCTGCCTTTTTCTCTGCCTCACTCAAATCCACTGCATCCAGTGTACCTTTTGCCTCGGAAGTCTTTTTCTGAACAGATTCCTTATAAGATTTTGCATCATTGGCAAAGGTTTTCACATCATTTAACGTTGACTGCATGACTGTCAGCGCTTCTTTTAATTTTGCTGTATCCTGTGCCAGTGCTGCTGCGGCTGCGGACATCGGCTGCATATCCACAGACTGTCCATCCAGATTCACTGTTGCCAATGACTGATTCAATGTTTCAAGTCCCTGCTGCAGGCCTTTGGCACCTTCAAGAAGTGCGCCTTTCTGGTCATTGACGGTTTTCAGCCCTTTCATTAAACCTGCGGAACCTTCATCCATTGCAGATACCCCTGTCAGATACTGTCCAAAATAGTCACCCAATTCATCCGCACCATCTGCCAGCTCTGCAGCGCCGTCCACCAGTTTGTCTGAAGCCTCTGATAAATCATCCATGGCATCAATCAAGTCATCTACATCTTTCAGGTCATCCGTATCCATATTGCCGAACATACCGTTGGAGATAATGGTTGCTGTGAAATCCAGTGAAAAATCTGTCACATCCGCTGTCAGTTCCACATATTCCGGAACATCAACATCTTCTGTGGCTTCATAATTCTTCAACTGCAGACTGTCGGAAAGTCCCGGCATGGCATAACCAATTACAATGTTCTGGTCATCCATTTCCACGGTTTTGCCGTTGGTCACTTCAATATTACTGAAGTTATCCGATGACAGGAACATGGCTGAGCACACAACAAACGGTGTGGATACCTCAACTGTCTTTCCATTTACTTCTACTTTCTGAGAATACTTGTTGGTATAATCAAAACGGATTCTGACTTTGCCGCTTTGTCCTTTTAATTCATCCGCAGTCACCTGTTTGTCATTCAGATAATAAGTAATCTCGACATCCACCGGCAGAGCATCTGTAGAAGTACCTTTATATTGAATGTCCTCACCATGATTTTCCCATACAACCACGTTGCTACCCTTCTCTGTAAATTCTTCGTCGCCTTCTGTGTTCTTAATGTCAGAAAGTGTCGAATAATCTGTGATTTCTCCCTCTCCTTCATTTTTCAGCACTGCCTCCACAGACACATCATAAATTTTGCCGGATGAATCTGCCTTGGCATAGACAGTTTCCGTTTTATCTGTTTTATCACTGCCTTTATCAGCGCTTTTATCGCTATCCGATACCTGAGCATTCTTACTGCCGTTCTTATCTGCATCTGTTGTCTTGGTTTCTTTATGGCTACTATTGTCAGTATCAGCTGAAGTTTCTGCTGAAACCTCATTCTCCGCTGCTTTGACCTGATCCGTACAACCGCTCACAACAGACGCTATCAACGCAGCCACCACAAGCACCGCTGTTAATACGAGCATTCCCGCCTTATCTTTTAATCGCTTTTTTATTTTCATCGCACTGCCTCCCGTCTATTCCACATTTTTAAGCGCTGTATCCATCGGAATCTTCTGAATACGCCTGTACTCCAGCAAAGCAACCACACCATAGGAAACAACACCCATGATAAACATTTTCACATAAATTGATTTGCCAAGATAAATCGGAATCCATCCGGACATACTGTTGATCAGCATCCACCGAAAAATATAAACCAGTCCTTCATAAACCAAAGTCATGCTGATCAGTATAGACACCGCCACCACGATAAATGTAGAAATAATATATAACCGGCTGATTTCGCTATTCGTATATCCCAGAATCTTGTTCATGGAAATGGACTGGGCATTTTTCTCAATGATGATTTTGGATAGCAAATACATCAATACAACGAAAATCAGCACCGCAAATCCATCTATCAGATACATCATACTGCCCATGGACTGATCCAACTGACGGCTGATTCTGGTCAAGTCATCGATATCAATCAGTGAACCGATATATTTGGAATCAATGTCTGTTATTTCGCTGTTAGAAAAGTAACCGCAAAAATAGTCACTGCCCAGATCAAACATGTCGTTTAATGCTTCTCTCGACATAAAGACGTCCAATGCACCTTCGTAATCATAAATGCCCGTTACCGTCAGGTTATAGCTCTTA
>OLSD01002868.1_pt1 | contig 11567 bp, 10 predicted proteins | sample 1672211 | NCBI WGS metagenome assembly OLSD01 (sample SAMEA3136659, study PRJEB25190) | human gut metagenome
GCTTGCGCGTTCCCCTGTGCGATAGGCGATTGAATTAGACCGCATCCCAAGCGATAATGAACAACACGGACGCAATCGCGGTGTTGGTCACAGCTTCGGAAACCGGCGTCACGATGGCGTCATAGCTAATCCCGATGGAGTTCGCAGAGGTGTCGCCCACACCGGACATGAAGCAGCCTTCAACAGCAGCGTCCAGAAGCGTCTGCTTGGAAGCGTTCTTGTCGTCGGTCAGCCTCTTTTCGCCGTTGCCAAGAGAGATGGAGAAGCCAAACTTGTTGGAGTTGACCTTTTCGTGGGCAAGGGTAGCCTTGTCGCCGAACGCAGCCAGCGACCAGCCCTGCGCGGCTTCGATGCTGACGGAGTTGACCTTGACAGCGCCGAACGAGTTGTTTACGATCTTCGCATCGGTGGCGGTGCTGACCGTGCCATCCGTGCCGACTGCGATGGGCAGGACGGTCGGGACAGTGACGCTCATCTTCGTGGCAGCCGGATCGCCGCCGATGCTGCCATCCGCGGTGCTGGACAGGGTAACAGACGAAGTGCCAGTGCCGCCAGAAGCGTCCACGGTGTTGGCAGCGGAAGCGGAAATGGCGAGGGACGCGAGCATACAAATTGCGAGAACGAGGGAAACGATCTTCTTGGTGTTTTTCATGGTAAAATACTCCTTTGTTGTTTTGAAAATTTAATTCTTGATGGTGATTGTGATGATGGCCCCAGCCGTGCCGATAATATCGCCGGTTTCGGGGTCCAAGTTGTGAAAATACGCGGTACATTCGTATGTACCAGCGGGGAGAACAACATCCAGCTTCGCGCGTTCGATTTTGCTGCCGACGGCGATAGCGCCGGATTCGTAAATCTGTTCGCCCGTGTCATTGCGGACAATCTGGACCTTTTGTGGATAATTATTGATGCTCTCGTTTACGAGCATCAAGTTTCCCTCCGAAGAACCGTCCTCAAAGATTGGGGCAGTGTTGGCCGAAATGTTAATCATGCCCTCGGCTACTTTTTCGTTCAGACGTGCTTCGATCTCCTCCGGCGAAAGGTTATCCCAACCGCCCTCAGTGGCGGAAGAATCATAAACGATTCCGGCTTTGGCGCGGGCTTCTTCCTTTGTCATGGGAGAGCGGAGCGTAACGATGATGAAAATGATCGCGCCGATGGCAACGGCGGCGAGAACGCCAGCACCGATCCAGACGGCGGTGCGCGAGTTGGATTTGTGCTTGGGGTGGTAATTCATGTGTGAATCCTCCTAAATATAATTGTCAGGGCGGCACCACCAGGCGGTGCAGTAATGATTTGTGGTGCATATCAGCGTGTTGGGATGGGTTTGCTCGGATGCAGAATTTCCGTTTTTTGCTTCATCCGTGCTTCGCGCTGTCGGCGTTCCTCCAACGCAGAATAGATACTCTCAGTAATTGCCAAGGCAGGCATTGTAACGTCCGGGAAGTATCTGCGCAGTCGATCTCCACCTAACGTGACTTTCAGCGAATACAAATTTTCACGCGGCGAATTAAACTCAATCGGTTCATCGTCCGCTGCTTTGGAGTCGCCCGGCTGCTTGCTCTCTGCGGAGATCGGAATGACGTTGCTGACTGACGTTGGTGCAGTCTCCGGCTTTTCCACCGTCTGCGTTGCGGGTGGCCGCGCGGTGTTTTCCTGTTTCGGCGGTTCCGGCATGACCGGCTTCATATTCGACGGTGCCAGCGTGACAGGTGATGTGCCCGTGGCCGGTGCCGGTGCTGGCGACACGTTGGGTGTTACCATTGACGCAACCGGAAACGGTGGGTCTGGCTGCGTCGGCGCTGGCTTCGGCGGCTCAGGCGGCTTGACCGGCTGAATATCTTTGTCCTCCAGAATCGCCCGCATCGTCTTATCGTCCAGATTTCCGCGTTTCTCTGCGTCTCTTAAACGCTGCACACGTTTGACCGTTGGTTTCAGGTTCAGACCCACCAGATCAATGACTGCATTTTGATGTTCTGGAGACAGGAATGACAAATCTGATGCAATCGACAATTCCAGCGAGTTATCATCCACTGCATCGCAGACAGCTTTGGTTGCTTCGGAAAGGCGGATAATTCGGTTCAGTTTGCTGGTGCTGATACCCATTTCTTTTGCCAGCATCGCGTCGCTTTGCAGCTCGTCCGCACCCGGTACGCCGCGTTTCTTCCGTCCTGCCTTGCGTTTCATCGCGGTCATTTTATTGCGCAGCGTCCGCGAAAGATCGTATGTGGAAATATGCGGTCGATGCAGATTGCTGTCCGCAACGAGGATCATCGCGTCGTTGTCGTCGATTTTCTGGATGATGGCCGGAACCGGATAATTCAGCTCTCGCGCGATCATGTGCCGCCGCTGGCCTGAAAGGATTTCCAAGCCGCCCTTGGGATTGATTCTGGTCAGAACCGGGTCTTTCACGCCGTTCAGCTCGATAGATTTTCTCAGCTCCTTGTAATCGTCGCTGTTTGTGTCTACGGAAACGGTGTTGAACTCAGATTTTTCCAGATATGCAGGGTGGAGCGTGATGAAATAGGATTCTCCATCTTTCGGAACCGGAAGATCTTTCATGGCGTGTTCGTCCGGGGGCATCAGCCGCTCGTCAAAAATCTTTGTGATTTTTGTTCCGGTCGGACCGAGAGCGGCGGGACCGGGCATAACTGCCGGGGCCGGTTTGACCTCTACGACCTTTTCCTGCGGCTTCGACTGTGTGGTCGAACCCTTGCTGTCTGTACTGGCCTTTTCCGTGGGCGCGTCCGTTTTCGGTTTTTCTTCCGGGTTTTTCGGCTCGGACACCGGTGCGGACTTGAACTCAGTAGGCTTCTCAGATGGCTTCTGCGGTACGCCCGGTTTCTTTCCGTCTGCATCAATCTTTTCCGTAGGTGCAGCCGTTTTCGGCGTGTCCTCCGGCTTTTTCTGCTCCGGCGTGGGCGTTGGTTTTATCTCGGCTGGCTTTTCAAGCGGTTTCGGAGAAATATCCGGTTTTTTACCGTCTGCATCCTCATTTTCCAGAGACGGAACCGCTTTCGGCTTTTCTTCCGGTTTCTTCGCCTCCGGCGTTGGCGCAGGTTTTGCATCAGCGGCCTTGTCTGGCGATTTCGGTGGCATGACCGGAGTTTTGCCGTCTGCGTCAGCCTTTTCCGTAGGTGCAGCCGCTTTCGGTTTTTCATCCTGTTTCTTCTGCGCTGGTGTGGGTGCGACTTTTACCTCGGCGGCCTTTTCAGACGGCTTTGGCTGCGTAACCGGTGTCTTATTTTCCGCAGCCTTGTCCGGCGTTTTTGCGGGTGCTTCACGTTTCTTGCCGATCTCACTTTCGGGCAGCAGCTTTCCGGGCGGTGTGCCTTTCGCATTGCCGCGCAAACGGAAATCCCGCGCCTCTTTTTCCGTCATATCATAGATGAACGCGGGAATCTCTGTTTTCTTCGCAAGCTCACTGGCTTTGCGGCGGCGGTTGCCGGAAACGATCTGAAACTCGCCATCCTCGCGCTGCCGCAGGATAACCGGCTCCTGTACGCCTTTTAGGACGATGCTGCTCGTCAACGCTTCCAGACTTTTCGGACTCGGCGGCGCGAATACGCTGCCGGGCAGGTCGTGGATTTTGGAAAGTGGGATGCTAACCGGCTTGATTTCCGGCTTCGTCGGGTCGCGGGCTTTTTCTTCTGCCATGTGGTACCTCCAAAATTGAATTTTTATATCAAAAAATACGTCTCACCATGAGACCTATTTTCTGCCGAAATCATGCTGCACCTGAGCGGAATAGAAAAAGCCCATCGTCGTCGGCGCATTGTAGAGCGCGGTCAGAAGATAGGCTTTGATGTTATTGATTTGTGTCGTGGTTGTCCGCAGGCTGTCCAGAATGTAGGCAACGTGCATCTGTGTGAGCTGCCGGAACCGTTCCTTGATGATCTCGATGGGGACTTGCTCTTTTCCCAGCCGGACGGCATCAGCGGTGCTGCTCTGGACTTCCGAGATCAGCTCCACCAGCGCGTCCACGTCCTCGGCGGCATACTGCGTGCAGAGCGCGTCATATTCGATTTGATTTTTGACGCGCTCTTTCAAACTCCATCGCTCAATCAATCGATCTCCATTTCCCGGCGGCGCTTGCGCCGGATAGATAGATGGATCAGGATAGCTAAACTCAGGATAGATATTATCTAAATAACTTGCTTCCCGTTTTGGGAAGTCTTGACTTCCCAAAAGCGGAAGTCTGGAAGTTTGTTTTTGGGAAGTCTGGATTTCCGAATCCGGGAAGTCTGAAATAGGCGCAGAAAGGGGAGCTTCTGGCACATCGGTCGTGGTGAATTTTTTGACGTAAATCTTTGCCGGACGGCCTTGCCCCTGCTTCACGCGCTCGATCAGGCCAAAACCATCTTTTCCGGTATCCAGCTCGGCCAAGAGTCGGACCGCTTTGTTGTGTCCGCACATGAGGTCAGTCTGAATCTCGTCGAGTGTGTAATAGATGTAAACGCGCCCCAGCTCATCATACCAGCCGTGTTTGGAAGATAACCCCATGCGGTCAAGCATCAGGCCGTAGAGCAGCTTTGCTTCGACGGAGAGTGTCTTGAACTTCTTGCTGCGCACCAACAATCTGGGAATCCGGAAGTAACTGAACTGCTCAGATTCTTCGCCGTAAAAGTAGGAGAAATTGACTTGCGATTGCATAAAAATCACCTCGACATGCGGAATTTGAACAATAGAAAAAGGACATTTATGTTTTGCATAAATGTCCTTTAATTTGCTTCTTTACAAATCAGGTATTCAATAATTACAAACAGCAAAATAGCTCATTTGCCCGGCGTTTGCGTTGCATCCTCAAAATTATGACCGTAATACAAAAGACACTTTTCCTTGCTGCGGGGCAGCCGAAAAAGTGCCTTTGTATAAAAAGGACATATCACTTGGTTTTCTCAATATTCCTATATTTTTGCTATTTTCTAAGAATTTTGGGTGCATATATCTGAACCATTCGGGAGAGCGTTCGGTTCGCATCCGAGAGGTCGAGAGTTCGAGTCTCTTCAGGTCCACCATCAAGCTGCACCAAAAAAGATGCCGCTGCGAAAAGCCTAGAAGTTTTAACGACTTCCGGGCTTTTTTGCGCCCATTTTTAGAGGCGTGACAAAATGTATGCTATTTTCTGACCGATATACAGTTGAGACAACGGAGCATTTTGAAAAAGAATTTAAGCGATTGGACCGATATACGCAGCGGACAATGGCGCTATCGGATGGAGGATTGTCGTTTGATCTGCCTGATCCAAGACAATGAGCTGGTGATCCTAGGGTGTATCTGAAAACTCCCAACGCACCCGGACAGCGGGCCTTTTTGCGGTGCGCCGCGTCATTTTTCCTTGAAATACGTCAGTATTCCTGCGAAAAAATGTCTTGCGCAACGCAAAAATCCCTCGCTGCCGGTCACATCATGAGTTTTCAGATACACCCTAGCCCTGACGGCCGGATACCGGAGCGGCGCAAATTGTGAAAGCCGAAAGACAAAACGTTTCGCGATAGAACGGGGGAAATGTGGCAGGGGAGAAGCGGACTATCTTGCGGCGGCTTGCGCGTTTTCCACAAAAACAGCGGGAAAATTTGAGCGAACTGCTTCTTGACGCGGAAAGCATGGATAGAGTACAATGAAAAAAAGCGAAACGTTATGTGCAAACAGGAGCAGCCAATGTCAACGATCAAGGACGTCGCCCGCCGGACCGGGCTTTCGCTGTCCACCATTTCCAAATATCTCAACGGCGGCAACGTCCGCGAGGAGAACCGCCTTGCGATCGACGCGGCGGTCGCGGAGCTGGGCTTTTCCGTCAACGTGTTTGCCCGCAGCCTCAAGGCCAACCGCTCCATGACAGTCGGTGTGCTGCTGCCGACGATTTCAAGTCCCTTTTTTGGCCGCGTGGTCGCGTCGCTGGAGCTGATTTTGCGGCGCAGCGGCTATGAATGCTTCGTATGCAGCTATGATTTTGACCGGGAGCAGGAGCTCGGCAAGCTTGCGTTTCTTGCGCGCTATCACGTCGACGGCATCGTCTACGTCCCGGAGCACGCGACCGCCGAAGAGCTTCGCGTCCGCGTCGGCACGATCCCTGTCGTGCTGATCGACCGGTCGCTGGAAAATGCGCAGTATGATACCGTCGTGGTCGACAATCTGAACGCGGTCTATATGGCCGTTGAGCATCTGATCGGCCGCGGACACCGCCGCATCGGCCTTATCGCAGGCCCGCAGACCATTTCCACCGCGCGGGAGCGCACCGTGGGCTACCGCCGCGTGCTGGCGGATTACCGTCTGCCGGTCGATGAGGCGCTCATTGCCGCCGGGAACTACGATCTCGAATCCGGCTCGCGTCTGTTCAACGCCTTTCTCAATATGCCGCAGCCGCCGACCGCCGTATTCGTCACCAACTACGACATGACGCTCGGCGCGATCATGGCTGCGCATGAGCGCGGCGTGGCCCTGCCGGACGAGGTGGATTTCATCGGCTATGACAACGTCGACCTGTGCTCCATCGTTTCGCCCAAGCTTGAAATTGTCGAGCAGCCCATGGATGAAATGGGACTGCGCGCGGCAGAGCTGCTGCTGACGCGGCTCACGGGCGACGCGTCGCCCGCAAAGCTGCTGCGCCTCAAAGCGAAGCTTTCCAACCTGTAAGTCCCGCCCGGAAGGGCGTATGAAATGACATTCTATAAGCGTAAAGGAGTTTGTTGTATGGCTAAAAATCGTTATATCGGCGAATACCCCGTAATCGGCATCCGCCCCATCATTGATGGCCGCCGCGGCCCGATGCAGCTGCGCGAGAGTCTGGAAGATCAGGTCATGGCCATGGCCGAGGCCGCGAAGAAGCTGTTTGAGGAAAATCTGTACTATTCCAACGGCGAGCCTGTGAAGGTCGTCATGGCTGACACCTCCATCGGCCGCGTGCCGGAATCCGCTGCCTGCGCCGAGAAATTCAAGCGCGAGGGCGTCGCCATCACCCTGTCCGTTACCCCCTGCTGGTGCTACGGCTCCGAGACGATGGATATGGACCCCATGACCATCAAGGGCGTCTGGGGCTTCAACGGCACCGAGCGGCCGGGCGCTGTGTATCTGGCCTCTGTTCTGGCGACCCACGCCCAGAAGGGCCTGCCCGCCTTCGGCATCTACGGCCATGAGGTGCAGGACCGCGACCAGGTCACGGAAATCCCTGACGACGTGAAGGAAAAGCTGCTGCGCTTCGGCCGTGCTGCTGTCGCAGCCGCTACCATGCGCGGCAAGAGCTATCTGCAGATCGGCTCCGTCACCATGGGCATCGGCGGCTCCATCATGGATCAGAACTTCATGGAGGAGTATCTGGGCCTGCGCGTGGAGTCCGTTGACGAGGTCGAGATCCTCCGCCGCATGGAAGAGGGCATCTACGACCATGAGGCCTATGAAAAGGCACTGGCCTGGACGAAGGAGCACTGCAAAGAAGGCCGCGACGACAACCCCGAATACGCCGACTTCCTCGGCGAAAAGCGCCGCATCAAGTTTACAAAGGAAGAAAAAGAGAAGCAGTGGGAATTCACGATCAAGATGTACTGCATCATCAAGGATCTGATCCAGGGCAACAAGAACCTGCCCGCAGGCTTCATTGAAGAATCCGTCGGCCATAACGCCATCGCTGCCGGCTTCCAGGGCCAGAGACAGTGGACGGACCATTGGCCCAACTGCGATTATCCTGAGGCTGTCCTTAACTCGTCTTTCGACTTCGAAGGTCCGAAGGAGCCGATGGTCTTCGCAACGGAAAACGACGTGCTCAACGGCCTTGGTATGCTGTTCATGGAGCTGTTGACGAACCGCGCGCAGATCTTCGCCGACGTGCGTACCTACTGGTCGCCTGAGGCGACGAGGCGCGTCACCGGCTACGATCTCGAAGGCAAGGCGAAGGAGAACGGCGGCATTATCCATCTGCTGAACTCCGGCGCAGCCTGCCTCGACGCCTGCGGCGAGTGCACCGATGAAAACGGCAATGCCGTCATGAAGAAATGGTGGGAGGTCACGGACGAGGATATCCAGAAGATGACCGACGCGACCGTCTGGTGCGAGGCCGGCTTCGACAACTTCCGCGGCGGCGGCTTCTCCAGCCACTTTGTCACCCGCGCGGAAATGCCCGCGACTATGATCCGCCTGAACCTTGTCAAGGGCCTCGGCCCCGTGCTGCAGATCGCCGAGGGCTGGACCGTGCATCTGCCCGAGGAGGTCACCGACACGCTCATGGAGCGCACGAACCCCACGTGGCCGTGCACCTGGTTCACCCCGCGCTGCGACGGCAAGGCCGGCAGCCCGTTTGAGAGCGCTTACTCCGTCATGCAGAACTGGGGCGCGAACCACGGCGCGATCTCCTACGGTCACGTCGGCGCGGATCTCATCACGCTCTGCTCGATGCTGCGCATCCCCGTTTGTATGCACAATGTTCCGGAGCAGGATATCTTCCGTCCGGCAGCGTGGAACGCGTTCGGCATGGACAAGGAGGGCCAGGACTACCGCGCCTGCGCCGCCTACGGCCCGATGTACAAGAACATCCGCTGAGCCTTCCAAAGGGCGGGCGGCAGAATAGACTCCCTGAAGACTGACGCAATGCTTCAGCGGGAGCAATCATGGATGTCTGTGATTGCTCCCGCTGTTTTCGGCAATACAGGAGCATTTCATCTGCCGCCTTGAGTTTCTTCGCGGATTCGTATATACTGTATGGCAGATAAATGGAAAGCAGAGGAGGGCGCAGGATGTCCGGCGACGAGGCATTGTATCGGCAATATCTGTCCGGCGACGACACAGGGCTGGAGGCTCTGATGAAACAATACGGCGACCCTCTGACGATGTACATTGACGGCTATCTGCACGATGTCCATGAGGCGGAGGAGCTGATGCTCGACGTTTTCGCCTATCTTTTCACAAAGAAGCCGAGGATCCGGGATGGAGGCTTTAAGGCGTATCTGTATAAGGCGGCGCGCCACATGGCGCTGCGCTGCAAAAGCAGGCGGAAGCGCCTGTTCAGCCTCGATGAGCTGGCGGACGAGCCGGACGGCAGGCTTCTGGCGGAGGAGGTCGTCCGGACGAAGGAGCGCAGCCGCATCCTGCACGTCTGCATGGACGAAATGAACCCGGACTACCGCGAGGCCCTCTATCTCACCTATTTTGAGGGCATGAGCTACGCACAGGCCGCGCAGGTCATGGGCAAAACGGTGAAGCAGATCACAAACATGGTATATCGCGGAAAGAAAAGCCTGCGCAGGCTGCTGGAACGGGAGGGGATCACAAATGCGGAGCTATGAGGAACGGTGCGCGGAGGTGAAACGGCGAATTGCCGCAGAAAAGCGGAAGAAACGGCTCCGGCGCGGCAGGCTCGTTATGGCAGCAGCTGCGGCGGCGTGCCTTGCGCTGCTCGCTGGCGTCTCGATCGCCATGCCCGGCATGACCGCGCAGCTTCAACCCGACAGCTGCACCGGCTTTGAGACGGCGGCCAGTATGTATGGCGGCAGAGACGCGTTGGGGTATATTATCGTCGGACTTCTGGCTTTCCTTTTGGGTGTGTGCATGACCATCCTGTGCTTCCGTCTGCGGCAGATGGAGCGGGACGAGAAAGACGAGGGACAGCATGGAGCTGATTGAAAATCTGCTGCAATTACTGGTCACGTTCGCCGGGGCGTGCCTTGCCGGCTTTGCGTATTGGAAAAGCAGAGCGCAGAAGTATTTTCTGCTGTTCTGCTTCTACGGCTGCTTCGCGCTGGGCGCGCTTTACTGGACGCTGTATCTGCTGCTGTTTGGCGCGACGCCGCGTGTGTTTTATGTGTCGGAATTCGGCTGGGTGGCCAGCATGATCTTCCTGCGCATTTTGCAGGCAACGCTCTCTGGCCCGGACGAACGTGCCTTCCGCTGCCGGGTGGTATGGCTGGCGCCGCTGGTCGGCGTGCCGCTGATGGTGTTTTACTGCACCTATGGGGATATCCTCTCCAACCTGATCTGGTGCGGCATGATGATCGCGCTCTCCTTCTGCTCCATACGGGGCCTCGCTTATGCGCGTCGTCAGACTGGTGCGGCGCGGGATATGCGGCACTTTCATACCGCCGTGCTGTGCTTTGCTGCGTCTGAATATCTCCTTTGGACGGCCGGCTGCTTCTGGCAGAACGATTCGCTGGCAAGCCCGGCCTTCTGGTGCGATATTCTGCTGACGCTCGCCATTCTGGGCCTGCTGCCCGCTACGAGAAAGGCGGTGCGCACATGACCTGCATTGAAAACATTTTCATCTGCATGGCCTCGCCGCTGCTGGTCGCTGCCTTGTGCATGGGCAGGCGGCGGCTGCGCTTCTTCCTGTTCGGCGTTGCCGGGATGGGGGTGTGTCTGCTCTCGGCCTACATCAATACCTTCCTTGCGGCGGTGTATCAGGCGGACGCGCTTGCCGCCACCGTGGAGATCGCCCCGGTGGTGGAGGAGGTGATGAAGCTGCTGCCGCTGGTGTTTTACCTGCTGGTATTCGAGCCGGAGGCGGAGCGGATCAAGCCCGCCGCGATCACAGCGGCGCTTTCCTTCGCCACCTTTGAAAATGTGTGCTATCTGATCCAGAACGGAGCCGGCCGTTTTTCCTTTATCTTTTTCCGGGGCTTCGGGACGGGGGCCATGCACGTGCTCTGCGGCCTGATCGTCGGCGGAGGGCTGACGTATGCGTGGCAGCGGACGTGGCTGAAAATCGCCGGAACCTGCGGCCTTTTGGGCGCGGCCATCACCCTCCATGCGATCTATAATCTTCTCATCGCCTACGGCGGCACGGCGCAGTACATCGCCTATGTTCTGCCGGTCCTGCTGATCACCGCAGGCAAGCTGCGCATTTTTCGCTCACTGGGAGGCAGCAGGCTTGCCTGAGCGTCCGCAGCTTTTTGCAATGCACGAAAAAAAGCTTTTAGCGTCAGCTGCCAAGCGCATATGTGCGCCTGGCAGCTGACGCTAATGTTACGGCATACTATGAACCGCTATGGAGATCAGCGCCGTCGCCATTCCCGGAGGCGAGGGTATAAAGGCCGCTCAGATAGGCCCATGTCGTCTGGTCGATCTCGCCGGTCTGCGGGAGCGCGGCCAGCTTTTGAAGCCACTTGACTGCTGCAACGGACGGCGCGTCGTGAACCCCGGTCACGGTCAGCACCGGGGCGTTGACGTAAAAGCGCGCAAGTGCCTGAAGCATGGATTGGATCAAAAACAGGTGCGAGTTCCGGCTGCCTGCGGCAAGCGTGCGGTTCGGCGTCCAGCAGACTGTGACCGGCGCGGCGGGCAGGACGGACGGGCTTTGGACGGTATAGACCGCGACGAGTTTGTTCCACGTCGCGTTGTCCGTTTCACCGGTGACGGGCAGAGCGTTCTGCCGCTGGAATTCCCGGACGGCCTGCACGGTGTTTGGGCCATAAATACCGTCCGGTACAATCTTCAACAGCGTCTCATCCGCGTGTGCGATGGTGCGGAGCATTGTTTGAAGGCTCCGGATGGGCTGACCGACGTAGTTGGCGGGTGTGTTCATACGATACGCACCTCCCTGTCCTGCATACCCGACTTGAGCGTTATCCCCGGAAACTGCACGA
>OLSD01002882.1_pt1 | contig 11518 bp, 9 predicted proteins | sample 1672211 | NCBI WGS metagenome assembly OLSD01 (sample SAMEA3136659, study PRJEB25190) | human gut metagenome
CGTTCAGGGGCATCTGATAGTGCAGCTCCACCAGATGGGTGTCCAGATACTGCATGTCCTTGAACTCGCCGCGCCGCTCCTGACACATGGGCATGATGTTGCCCACATAGTCCTGCGGGCTGATGATGGACACCTTCACATACGGCTCCTCCGCGTGCTCGATCAGGGAGGGGTCAGGGTAGTTGTGGGGGTTGTCCACCTTGACCATGGTACCGTCGGACTTATAGACGTGGTAGATAACGCTGGGCAGCGTGGTCACAAGGTCAAGGTTGAACTCCCGCTCCAGACGTTCCTGGATGATCTCCATGTGGAGCATGCCCAGAAAGCCGCAGCGGAAGCCGAAGCCCAGCGCCACGGAGGATTCCGGCTCGAAGGTCAGGCTGGCGTCGTTCAGCTGCAGCTTTTCCAGCGCGTCCCGCAGGTCGGGGTACTTGCTGCCGTCCTCGGTGTAGATGCCGCAGTAGACCATGCTCTGCGCCGGGCGATAGCCGGGCAGCGCCTCGGCGGCGGGGTTCGCCGCGTCGGTGACGGTGTCGCCCACCTGCGTGTCCTTGACGTTCTTGATGCTGGCGGTGAAATAGCCCACCTCGCCGGCCTGCAGCGCATCCGTCGGCTCGTTGCCGATGGGCTTGAGATAGCCGCACTCCAGCACGGTGTACTCCGCGCCGGTGGCCATGAGCCGGATGGTCTGCCCCCTGCGCAGCGTGCCCTGCTTGATGCGGAAATACACCACCACGCCCACATAGGGGTCGTACTGGCTGTCGAACACCAGCGCCTGCAGGGGCGCCTTGGGGTCGCCCTTGGGCGCGGGCACGTTCTGCACCACGTCCTCCAGCACGGCGTCGATGTTGATGCCCAGCTTGGCGGAGATCTCCGGCGCCTCCAGCGCCGGCAGACCGATGATGTCCTCCACCTCCTGCTTGGCCTTCAGAGGGTCGGCGGCGGGCAGGTCGATCTTGTTGAACACCGGCAGGATCTCCAGATCGTGATCCATGGCCAGATAGGTGTTGGCCAGCGTCTGCGCCTCCACACCCTGGGTGGCGTCCACCACCAGCAGCGCGCCCTCGCAGGCGGCCAGCGAGCGGCTGACCTCGTAGTTGAAGTCCACATGACCCGGCGTGTCGATCAGGTTCAGGGCATACGTCTCCCCATCCTGTGCCGTGTAGAAAATGCGGACGGCGCGGGATTTGATGGTGATACCCCGCTCCCGCTCCAGATCCATGTTGTCCAGCAGCTGGTTCTCCATCTCCCGCTCCGGCACAGCGTGGCACTTCTCCAGCAGGCGATCCGCCAGCGTGGATTTCCCGTGATCGATGTGGGCAATGATGGAAAAATTACGAATATGAGATTGGTCGAACATATAGAATAGCCTCCTTTGGAAATCCACGCTGCCCGCGCGGAGCGCGTACAAGCGTTTTGCGAAGCAAAACCTTGCCGCAGGCGGGATCCACTCCCGCCGAGGATGTCAGATCAAACCGGGGTCCCCGGTTTGCCGTCAGGCAAACTGGGGAGTGGATTTCCCGTGATCGATGTGGGCGATGATAGAAAAATTACGAATATGAGATTGGTCGAACATATAGAATAGCCTCCTTATTTCCCCGCTCTTTCGTCCACGTTGTGGATCACCTGCGCCGTGCTCTGGCCAATGCCCGGCAGCGCCGTCAGCGCATCGGAGTTCAGCGGAGGCAGCTCCCCCGCCTGTGCCAGCGCCTTCATATACGCCGCGCGGCTGCGCAGCAGCGCCGCGTCCACCGCGCCGCCGTCAAAGTCCACCGCGTCCGTGGCGAACAGATCCTCGTTGCCGCCGCTGTGCCGGTACAGCCGCCTCAGCAGGTCGTACAGCGTGGCGCCGATGCAGTCCCCGGCGGCGGTGATGGCCTCCCGGCTGTTGGTGCGCCCCAGCAGGTCGAACAGCAGCCCCGTGGTGTTCACCGCCAGCTTCTTTTGCAGCGTGGCCATGATGCTGCCCCGCAGGGAGCCCTTCTCCGCGCTGCCGTCGTACAGCTCCTCGGAGTCGATCATCGACCCATCCCGGCTGGCGCTGCGCCCCAGCAGGAAGTCCGCCGACACATGATAAAAATCGCAGACCCGCGTCACGAAAGCCAGACCCGGCTCCCGTATGCCGTTTTCATAGTGGCTCAGCAGCGCCTGACTGATGCCCAGCGCCGCCGCCGCCTTCCGCTGGCTGATGCCCTTTTCCTGCCGCAGCAGGCTGAGCGTTCTGGAAAAATCCGTTGCCATGTCTCTCCCACCCTATCTTTCATAATACAACCCGTAAAGTATATCCTATATTATACAACTTGTAAATGCTTTTCTGCCCGCCGGAGGAAAAAATTTGCACCTGCCCCTCCAACGTGCTACAATGGAGAAAAACCCCGGAGGTGTTTTCTATGGAAGAATTGATCCTATATGTGAAATATCAGGCCAAGCCCGGCTGCCGCGAGACGTTCGTCCGCCAGATCGTGGAAAAGGGCATCCTGACCGCCATCCGGCAGGAGGAGGGCTGTCTGGCCTACGACTACTACTTCTCCGCCCAGGACGAGAACGAGCTGCTGCTGATCGAGCGCTGGCAGAGCGCCGAGCACCAGCGCGTCCACATGCAGCAGCCCCACATGCAGCAGCTGCGCGCCATCAAGGAGCAGTATGTGGACAGCACCACGCTGGGCAAGGTTCGTCTGGAGGCGTGAGACATGCTGTTTGACACCCACGCCCACTACGATGACGAGGCCTTCGACCCCGACCGGGAGCCGCTGCTGGAAAGCCTGCCCCAGCGGGGCGTGGCGCTGGTGGTGAACCCCGGCTGCGATCTGGAAAGCTCCCGCAAGGCGGTGGCCTACGCTGCCGAGTATCCCCACGTCTACGCCGCCGTGGGCATCCACCCGGAGAACTGCGGCGGCTTTACCCCGGCGGACATGGACGCGCTGCGGCAGCTGGCGCAGCAGCCCAAGGTGGTGGCCATCGGGGAGATCGGGCTGGACTACTACTGGGCGGAAAACCCGCCGCGGGAGCTTCAGCAGCAGGTGCTGCGCAGCCAGCTGGCGCTGGCGCGGGAGCTGCGCCTGCCGGTGATCTTCCACGACCGGGACGCCCACGGGGATTCGCTGGCCATCGTAAAGGAGTTCCCGGACGTGACCGGCGTGTTCCACTGCTTCTCCGGCAGCCCGGAGATGGCGCAGGAGCTGCTGGGCATGGGCTGGTATCTGGGGTTTGACGGCCCCGTGACCTACAAGAACGCCCGCCGCGCCCCGGAGGTGGCCGCCGTCACGCCGCTGGATCGGATGCTTATCGAGACGGACAGCCCCTACATGACGCCGGTGCCCTACCGGGGACAGCGGAACGACTCGTCCTACGTCCGTCTGGTGGCGGAAAAGCTGGCGGAGTGGAAGGGCATCGCCCCGGAGGAGCTGGAGCACGCCACGCTGGAAAACGGCAAGCGCCTGTTCCGCATCATCGAGCAATAACAGGAACCGCCCGCGGCTATGCCGCGGGCGGTTTCAGTCTGTCGAAAAAGTCTGTCATTGCGAGCCAGTGCGCGCCGCGAAGCAAGTGCCCTTGGGGTACACACTGGCGCGGCAATCCGTTTCTAAAACGCACAAATTCTGCGCTTTTCGTAGGTTTCTGTCTGAAAAGATACGGATTCCCACGTCGCTTCGCTCCTCGGAATGGCAGGGGTTAGGTTTATCGACAAGCTGACCGCCCGCGGCTATGCCGCGGGCGGTTTTTTGTCTCTTTTGTGTTTTGTCACGAATACTGCCAGCTCCGGCCGCTCTCCCTGAACTCCGCCACCCGCTTTTCGTAGCTGGCGAAGGCGGCATCCTCAAAGGCCAGCGCGTCCGAGGGCGCGCCCATCTGCCGCAGCAGCCACTTGCACAGCGGAGGATTCAGGATCAGCAGCGGGCCGATCAGCGCCGTGGCCATCAGCCCGCCCCGGCGGAAGCCCTCCACCTTCGTCTCCGGCGTGCGTCCCACGCCCCGGACGGTGTCGAACCAGCCGCCGCTCTCCGGCGCGTCGTAGTGGAACCCGAACAGGCTCTTGAAGCCCACGATGTCCATGCCCTCAAAGGTGCCCAGATAGAAGCTGTTGTGCCGCTTCATCATGGTGTATTTCACCCGGCCGGGCAGAATGCCCAGCCCCTTGATGGTGTCGGCGCTGTCGCTGTCCATGGCGTCAGAGAACACGTCCGGCGCGTTGCCGGTGAGCAGCATCAGCTGCCCCGCGTCCAGCTTCGCCGCCATCTCCGCCGTATAGGGGCGCAGGGCATCGGCAGCAAGCGCCAGCCCCTGCTCCGTGGTGCTGCCCATATACACCAGCGCCACGTCCTCCGTCAGGAACCGGGGCTTGCTGTGAAGGTCTGTCTCCACGATCTCCAGCTCCGGGCAGCAGCGCCGGAGATAGTACACGTTCTGCAGATCGCCGTACAGGTTGCAGACCTCCGGGAACAGAATTTCCACCTTCATCGCGCGCCCTCCTTTGCCGTCAGCATTTCCTTCAGCCTTGCCTTCACCCGGAAGGCCAGCGGCATGCCGTCCACGCCGTACAGGATATACACATCCTCGCCGGGCGTCAGGGGCAGCAGCTCCAGCGCGGCGAATTCGTCCTCCGCCAGCCGTATCTTCTCCTCCGGGATGCCCGCCAGCAGCAGCCGCAGCTTGTAGTCGTAGGCGCGGGGGCCCGCGCACACAAGGCACGTCACGTCATCGCTGTTGAGGAACTCAAAGTCCGTGTCATACATCCAGCTGGGGTTTTCCGACCAGCTTTTGGCCACGCCCATGCAGTTCATCATCACCAGCAACTCCTTCTTACCGGGCTTGGAGCGGATATAGTCGAAGTTCCGGCTGCACGCCAGTGCGTTCTTGTCCTTGGACATCTGCATGATGACCTTCACCCCGCCGATGGTCTCCTCCGACAGGCGGCTGGCGGGGATCTTCACCTGCGCCAGATCGCGGGCAATGGTCGGGTGGTCGTAGCCCAGCTGCCGCAGGGCGGCGATGACCGTGACCATATTGTAGATATTGTGGACGCTGTCCGTTATCAGGGTGTAGGGATAGTCCTTCCCGGCCTCGCGGATGCACATGGTGCGGCTCTGCACGTCCACCTGCGTGGCCAGATAGTCGCTGCTTGGCGAGTGGAAGCCGCAGCTCTCGCACACGGCGCGGCCGATGTGGTGGTAGCGCCGGTATTCGTACCGCAGCTTTCCGGCGCACCGGGGGCAGATGCGCATGTCGTTCAGCAGATTCTCGCACTCCGTCACGTCCGTGGGCAGCCGGTCGATGCCGAAATAGACCCGCGGGTTCTCCGGCGCCACGGAGCCGGAGATCAGATCGTCGGCGTTGAGGATCAGCTTACTGGTTCTGGGGAATGACCGGGTGAGGATATCCGCGATGTAGCCCGGATGGGCGTTGCGCATGATGGAATCCCGGAACAGGTTCGTCACGATGATATAGTCCGGCTTCACATAGGGATAGATCCGGGGCGCGGAGCGCTCGTCCACCTCCAGCACCGCCAGATCGTAGCCGGGGCGGATGCGCCCCAGCAGACCGCAGCCCTTCAGCAGCGCCGTGCTGACGCCGGAGATGATGTTGCTGCCCGCCCGGTTGCTGAGGACGCTTTTGCCCTCGGCGGTCAGCACGTCGCCCAGCATGTTGGCCACGGTGGTCTTGCCGTTGGTGCCGGTGACGGCCACGATGGTGTCCGGCCGGCCGATGTATTTCAGAAAGTCCGGGCACAGCTTCACCGCCAGACTGCCGGGGAAATCCGTGCCATTGTGCCGTGTGATCTTCAGCGCCGGGATGGACAGCTTTGCCATCCACAGGGCGAAAAGAAACCGCAGCTTACCCATTGTCCCTGTCCTCCTTGTCGTGTGCTTGCAGCCAGATCATCAGCGCCGCCACGTCCGCCGGCGACACGCCGGAAATGCGCCCGGCCTGCCCCACGTTCAGCGGGCGCAGGGCGTCCAGCTTCTCCCGCGCCTCCAGACGCAGACCCTGAATATGGCTGTAATCCATGTCTGGCGGCAGCAGCCGCCGCTCCAGCTTTTCAAATTCCGCCACCTGCCGCTGCTGCCGCTGGATATAGCCCTCGTACTTCACGGTGATGGCCACCTGCTCCCGCACGTCCTGGGGCAGGTCGGGGCGCTCCGGGTCAAAGGGCGCCAGATCGTCGTAGCTCAGCTGGGGACGGCGCAGCAGGTCGATGAGGCGGCTGCCGCTGTCCACCGGGGCGGTGCCCCGCTCTGCCAGCAGCGCGTTCAGCCCGTCGCCGCCGGCAACGCCGGTGCGCTCCAACCGCCGTATCTCCCGCGCCACCGCATCATACTTGGCGCGCACCTTCGCCATCCGCTCGTCGCTGACCAGCCCCAGCGCGTGCCCGATGGGGCACAGCCGCGCGTCGGCGTTGTCCTGCCGCAGCAGCAGCCGGTACTCCGAGCGGCTGGTCATCATGCGGTACGGCTCCTCCGTGCCCTTGGTCACCAGATCGTCGATCAGCGTGCCGATGTAGCTCTCGCTGCGGCGGAGCACCAGCGGCTCCCGCCCCAGCAGCTTCAGCGCCGCGTTGACGCCCGCCACAAAGCCCTGCACCGCCGCCTCCTCGTAGCCGGAGGAGCCGTTGAACTGTCCCGCGCCGTACAGCCCGGCGATCTGCCGCACCTCCAGCGTGGGGCGCAGCGCCAGCGGGTCGATGCAGTCGTACTCGATGGCGTAGGCCGGGCGCATCATCACCGCGTGCTCCAGCCCCGGCACCGTGTGCAGCATCTGTATCTGCACCTCCTCCGGCATGGAGGAGGAAAAGCCCTGCACATACAGCTCCTCTGTGTCCAGACCCATAGGCTCGATGAACAGCTGGTGCCGGGGCTTGTCCGCGAACCGCACCACCTTCGTCTCGATGGACGGGCAGTACCGGGGGCCGATGCCCTCGATGACGCCGGAGTAGATGGGGCTTCTGTCCAGATTCTCCCGGATGATCCGGTGGGTCTCCCCGTTGGTGTAGGTCAGATAGCACACCGCCCGGTTTTCCGGCGCGCGCTCCGTCTCAAAGCTGAAGGGCAGGGGCGAGGCGTCACCCTCCTGTATCTCCATTTTGCTGAAATCCACGCTGCCCCGGTGGATACGCGGCGGCGTGCCGGTCTTGAACCGGCGCAGGGGCAGTCCCAGCGCCCGCAGGCTGTCCGCCAGCGCGTTGGCCGGGTGCAGCCCGTCGGGGCCGGAGGACTCGATGCACTCGCCCACGATGGTCTGCCCTGTCAGATAGGTGCCGGTACACAGGATCACGGCTCTGACCTCCAGCACCGCGCCGGTGCGCAGCACCACGGCGGTCACGCGGCCATCCTCGCAGCGGATCTCCGTGACCTCCGCCTGCCGCAGCGTCAGGTGGGGCTGCAGTTCCAGCGTGTGCTTCATGATCTGCTGGTATTTTCTGCGGTCGGCCTGTGCCCGCAGCGACCAGACAGCGGGGCCCTTGCCCCGGTTCAGCATCCGGTACTGGATGCACGCCTTGTCCGCTGCCCGCGCCATCTCGCCGCCCAGCGCGTCCAGCTCCCGCACCAGATGCCCCTTGCCCGTGCCGCCGATGGCCGGGTTGCAGGGCATGTTGCCCACCGCGTCCAGGCTGACCGTCAGGCATATCGTCTCCATGCCCATCCGCGCCGCCGCCAGCGCCGCCTCGATGCCCGCGTGACCGGCGCCGATCACCGCCACGTCATAGCTTCCGCCGTGAAATTCTCTCATATACGCGCTCACCTCGCCTGCATTAACACTTTATTATACCCCGTACCGCGCCTTGGCGCAAGAGATATTATCCGCCCGAATTTGTTGAAGCTGCACAAAAACTTTACACAGTATTTATACAATACATCCAATTTTCTTCTTGCAAAACAAGTTGAAAGTGCATATAATAGGGGTGTAAAAATGAAAGAAAGGAGCGTGATAGCACTATGACGACAACGTGGATCTGGGGCGACCTGGACGACATGATCTTTGCCGATTGTGACTGGGAGATCAGCCAGCGGTAACGACCACCGATGAGAACACCACGCCATGTGCGTGGGATTTTGCTTTTTATGGGGATCTTTTCGAGCCGTTTCGACGGCCTTCGCCCCGTTCATATAGACAGCAAGACCCATCCCTGCGTACCGGGAGCAAAGACGAGAGGAGACGGCGGTGCCGTCTCTGTTTTTTTGCAATTCTAACGATTTGCCCCTTAAATCTTAACGCGTTCTTAGCGATTTCTTAACGGCGGAATGTGGTACAATGGCACCATCAAAATGAGGGGAGGCCATCTATGACCGCAAAAGACGCGCGGCGCAGAAAGCTGCTGCGCACCATCGGGCTGCATTTCTCCGGTGTGGACACGCTCAAGGCGCTGGGCATGTATCTGATGTCCGTCATGGGGTGCCTGCTGCTGCGCAGCTTCGACATGCACAACGATACCAGCTATGTGGCCATGATCTTTCTGCTGGACGTATTCCTGACGGCCTTCTGGACGGACGGCTATCTGCTGGGCATTATCGCGGCTGTCGTGGGCGTGTTCAGCGTGGACTACATATTCACCTATCCCTTCTGGCACATCAGCTTTACCCTCACCGGCTTTCCGCTGACGTTCCTGGTCATGATGACCATCTCCATCCTGACGGCCACCGTCACCAGCCGCGCCAAGCAGATGGAGCAGATCCGCCGGGATGCGGAGCGGGAAAAGATGTACGCCGACTTGCTGCGCGCCGTGTCTCACGACATCCGCACACCGCTGACGGGCATTGTGGGCGCCACCAATGTGCTGCTGGAGCAGGACGGCACCCTGACGCAGGAGCAGCGGGAGCAGCTGCTGCGCTCCACCAACGAGGACGCCCAGTGGCTCATCCGCATTGTGGAGAACCTGCTGTCCATCACCCGCATCAGCTCGGAGGAGGCGCGGGTGAAAAAGCTGCCGGAGCCGGCGGAGGAGGTCATCGAGTCCGCCGTAGCCAAGACCCACAAGCACTATCCGGAGGTGGACATCCGCGTCCATCTGCCCGACGAGCTGATGATGGTGCCCATGGATCCGCTGCTGATAGAGCAGGTGCTGGTGAACCTGATGGAAAACGCCGTGATACACGGCGAGACGAATCACATCGATGTCAGCCTGCGGGAGGAGGGCAGCTGCGCGGTGATCGCCGTGTCCGACGACGGCAGGGGCATCCCGCAGCACCTGCTGTCCAAGCTGTTCGAGGGCTCGGCGCGCAGCGACCGCAGCCGGGACGGCAAACGCAGCATGGGCATCGGCCTGTCCGTGTGCCGCACCATCGTGCTGGCGCACGGCGGCGTGATCCGCGGCGACAACAAACCAGAGGGCGGCGCGGTCTTTACCGTGACGCTGCCCATGAAAGGAGAAAGCGATGAAGATTAAAGACAAGGTCCTGATCGTGGAGGACGAGCAGTCCATCAGCAACTTTATTTCCATGATCCTCACCGCCAACGGCTTCGATACCATCATTGTCCGCAGCGGTGAGGAGGCTCTGACCATGATCGCCTCCCACTGCCCCGATATGATCGTGCTGGATCTGGGGCTCCCCGACATGGACGGCATGGAGGTGCTCAAGTCCGTGCGCAAGTGGTCGAACCTGCCAGTGGTGGTGGTGTCCGCCCGCAACCACGAGCACGACAAGGTGGAGGCGCTGGACTACGGCGCCGACGACTATCTGGTCAAGCCCTTCGGCACCTCCGAGCTGCTGGCGCGCATCCGCACCGCCATCCGCCACACCCGCACCACCCTGTCCAACACCCAGATCGCCCAGTCCGGCAAGTTCGTCACCGGCGACCTGACCATCGACTATGACAAGCACCAGGTTCTGATGAACGGTCAGAACGCCGGGCTGACCGTCAACGAGTACAAGATCGTGGCGCTGCTGGGCAAGTACGCCGGCAAGGTGCTGACGTATGACTTCATCATCCGCGAGCTGTGGGGTCCCAAGGCCAAGACCGACAACCAGATCCTCCGGGTGAACATGGCCAACATCCGCCGGAAGATCGAGCCGACCCCCGGCAACCCCCAGTACATCTTCACCGAGGTGGGCGTGGGCTACCGCATGCGGGAGGGCGACTGACGCCCGCGAACCGAAATAGCGCAGAAAAAAGCAAGGCAGCCGCTGGCTGCCTTGCTCAGTCTGTCAAAAAAGCCCGTCATTGCGAGCCAGTCCGCGCCGCGAAGCAAGTGCCCTTGGGGTACAGACTGGCGTGGCAATCCGTTTCCAAGCCGCATAATTCCTGCACTTTTCCGCAGATTCCCAGCTAAAAGGTTACGGATTCCCACACCAGTGACATCGGTCACTGGTTCGGAATGACAGGGGCGTGGGTTTATCGACACACCGAAACAGGGACGGCAGCGCCGTCCCTGTTTGTTATTCTGCTTCTGCCGCTTCCTGGGCGGGGGCGCTCTCCTGCTCCTGCTTGGGCAGCTGCTCCGGCCACTTCTCCCATGTCTGGCGGATGAAGGGCAGCACCTGATCCCGGGGCATATCCAGCGCCGCCGCCAGCTCACCGTACAGCTGCTCCTCGGCGCGCTTGAGATAGCGCTCGTCCATCTGGCTGACCTTCTTGCCGTGGCGCACCGCCCAGGCGCGCTTGTGGCAGATGCCGTGGATCATGGCCGCCAGCTCGCCGCAGTCGCACCGCAGCACCAGCTGGTGGTAAAAGTCCTTGGCGAACCGCATGCCCCGTTCGGCGGGGCGCTGGGGCGGCAGCTGCGGCAGGGCGGCGATCAGCTCCATAGCCCGGTCGCGGCTGATAATGGGGCGCATCATCACGGCGGTATCCACCGGGGTCATGACGGTGCCGCTGCGATAGAGGGGCGCAAGATGGTAATAGGTCTTGTCGCCGCCGTCGTACCGCAGGCCGGAAGGCCCGATACTCTCCACGCGGCAGACACCTTCGCCGCCGTATACCACCAGATCGCCCACTGCAAACATCACGCACACTCCTTTTCGCACACAACACACTGACACAAAAAAGCACACGGCATACTGGCCATGCGTCCTCCCTTCTGTTGTATTATACCACATGCTGTCGAAAAATGTAAGCACAAAATTCTATCTGGTTGTCGATTTTCTCTGACAAGTGTGGTAAAATGAGGAGAAATTTTTGCAGCGAGGTGCTTCCCATGAAAAATCCCACCATTTCCTCCTCCGCTTTTGTGGCAGACAACGCCACCGTCCGGGGCGACGTCACGCTGGGTGAGCGCAGCAGCGTGTTCTTCGGCGCGGTGCTGCGGGGCGACAGAGCGCCCATCACCATCGGCAGCGGCACCAACATTCAGGACAACTGCGTGGTGCATGTGGACTACGACTACCCGGTGGTGGTCGGGCAGAATGTAACGGTGGGGCACGGCGCCATCCTCCACGGCTGCACGGTGGGCGACAACACGCTCATCGGCATGGGCGCCATCGTGCTCAACGGCGCGCAGGTGGGTAGCAATTGTCTCATCGGCGCCGGGGCGCTGGTGCCGCAGCACGCGGTGATCCCCGACGGCTCGCTGGCCTTCGGCTCCCCC
>OLSD01002888.1_pt1 | contig 11499 bp, 3 predicted proteins | sample 1672211 | NCBI WGS metagenome assembly OLSD01 (sample SAMEA3136659, study PRJEB25190) | human gut metagenome
GCCTTCGCCCGTCTCAATAAGGCGATACGCGCCGACAACTGAATAGCCACAGCGAGAGAGAATATTGCCCCGGCGAAGCGACGCGACGAAACGAGCGCACCAACGGGCAGAAAACGCGGTCTACGTCGCGGCGGGCGGGAGCGCAGGAACCGGCATCGTATCTGTGGTGTGAAGCATGAATTTGTTGTTTGCAGCAGCTTTTGCTGTGACATAAAGCATCCCATCTCGATGCAGAGCTGTTCCTCGGCTGCATCGGATCAAGTGCGAGGAACGATTTTTATGCAGACAGAAAGGAAGTCAAGCATGAAACGGAAGATTTTCAATTCCCGCACGCTGGCACTGATTCTTGTGCTGGCAATGGCCGTATCGCTGTTTACGATCAGCGCATCGGCTGCAACGTCCGAGTCCCTGAGCGGACACGGCAGCAACATTTCCACCATTACTGCAACCGGCGTAAATTATGAAACCGTCGAGTATGCAACGAGCACAGGCACACGCGGAACGATCTATGACTATTATCTGGCTGTTCCGGCAGAAACCGCAAACGGCACGGAACTGACTGTGGTATTTACCCCGGCTGCCGATGTGTCGAGCAATTTCGTCATCTCCAAGTTTGGTTCCAACGTACCGAACCCGCCTCAGGGCATCAACTACATTTACTCCGGTGCATCCAACACCTACACTGCAACGATGACCGATGGTGCAGCACTTGTGACTGCCTACGTTCACAATGATGTCAGAGGTTCGTTCGGCACATTTGACACCTATGCGTTCCATTTCTACACATCGAAACCCGTCAGCATCTCCACCGGCGACCCCGTGTTCATCGCATGGAACGGCAATACTGGCACTGTCGCTGGCCGCTACGGTTCCAACAAGATCCCCGGTGAATTTACGCTTTGGGTCGATACCCCGACATCTGTGACAGTAAATGGTGTTGCGCAGTCTCCGGCACTGGAAAGTGAAACGGATGACAACTGTGGCTACACGATCACAACTTCTGAAGAAAACACACTTTCCATTGTTGTGGTCGCAAAGGGTGTAACCTATACCATTTCCTGCGGCACCAAGTCCCACACTCCGGCTGGCAGCGCGCCCACCTCGGTTGTGAGCTATCTGCCCATCGGCCAGTTCGCCAACAACTCCGGCTGGGGTTATCTCGGCAGCAAGTTTGCGAAGAAACAAACCATTGAAACTACTGGTGTCTCGCTGGGCGCGTTCGGCGGCTTCATTGAGTTCAAGTTTGAAAACGGCATCAAAAATGATGAAAAGAACCCCTACGGTGTTGACTTCGTGATCTACGGCAATGCGTTCAACGGCAACCCGGAGGCTGGCGCTGTGCAGGTTTCCGAGGATGGCACAACGTGGTACGAGTTGGCTGGCTCCAACTACTATAATGACAATTTCACTTACAACGCGCCGTCCAGCGGCTTCTCCAAAGCCTACTCTGGCACTCTGCGTAACACCAGTGTTGTTTACACAAAAGGTTCCAGTAGAGTGTCTGCTAAACTCGGCAGCTTGAACGCGGTCGAAGTCTGCCCGGCAGCATGGTTCCCGCTGCTTACGAACTTTACTGCTTTTGACGGCAATCCAACTGGCGGCGCACATTGCGCAAGCGGTGTCTCCGTGAATCTCAGCGGCGACACACTGACCTTTGCTGGTATTACAGCGATTGCGGATTCGGACACGACGGCTGACTATGCGTTCGGCTATGCAGACGTTACCCCGAACGGCAGCCCCGACCAGTACGGCGACGCGGTCAATCCCTACACGCCGTACACTTCTGATAAGACTGGCGGCGACGGCTTTGATCTGGAGTGGGCGGTTGATATTTCGACCGGTCTGCCTGTTGATGTGACCGGCAAGACGTTCCACTATGTGCGTGTTTACAGCGCAGTTCTGGATTTTGGCAGATTTGGCGAGACTTCGGCTGAAATCACTGGTATTTTCACGACGGCAAATAAGGCTACTGCCAGTGTTAATACCACGGCTGCACCGGCTACCGTAACTGTTGGAGGCACAGCAATTACTCTCTCGAAAGCTGGAAGCAATGTTCAGACCGTTACAATTCCTAAGAATGCGGCAACGGATGTCGTTGTTACCGGCGGGAGCAATAGCCATATCTACATCAACAATGCATACGGCACTGGCACTGCGACCAACTCTTTTACATTGGCGCGCGGAGAAACACAAATTGTTCGTGTGATTGTTCAGGACAACACTACGACCCAACCGTATATTGGATATGTAATCCTCAAGGGTGGAAGATAAGATAATAGGAGGTTAGACCAAGGAGGTGCTATGCTTTGCATAGCACCTCCTTGCTTTTTATGAAACGATTTATTTCTATTCTCCTGTGTCTTTCTGTTTTACTGGGTATCTTTACGATAGATATATTTGCTGCGGGAGGTCAATATTATCCTGTAATTACATATAGTGACGGGGAGAACTCTACAATAAAAGCGCTTACTTCTGCTGACAGAATTGGTTCATGGTCTTATGAATTTAATGCGGATAACTCGGATATGTTCGTTATTAACATGCCCAATGGGAGTGAAATAACTAATATAACCATTCCAAATACAGACAGCTATTATGTTGGCTATGAAATAGCAGGAAAAAACGACTGGATGGAATTTGAGACATTCCCTCAGTTGGCTGATATAAGGGATGAGGTTGGACTTGTTTCAAACAGTGAATTTCAAATAGCAGATGATTCCGACGATGCAAACGGTTATCCCTATAATATTTCCTGCTTTGATGATGAACTGTCAAAGATACCGAGTGTAAATGTAGAAGGTTATATGATAACCTGCTATGTGAAGTACAGTCAATATGGCTTAACGATTGATTCCCCCGGTATTATCGTCCAGTATAGCACTGGCGGTGGAAATGGCAATACCGCAGAATTAACATCAGAGGTATCCAGAGTCACAGGAGAACACACTAACGACTGGCATCATACAAATGACCGATATAACGGAAAAGAAACATCGACAAACGGCTTTTGGAATGATTTGCAATCTCCGCTTACAACCGCACAGGCTATATTATCCAGCGGCGGAAGCGACAGTTATATATCAGAAACGACGCAACGGTTGCATGATGCGATTGAACGATTGATTCCAATAGGCTATGTAAATGCCACGCTCCTATACGAAAACCTTAATTCAAACTGGTTTTGGCGGCAGGGGGAGTTGGATGGTACGACCGGTACACCGGTCAGCGCAGACAACTGTACCGCTATTACATGGGATGCCTATGCACAAGCCAAGGCTGATGGTCAGACATTACTGGACAGCTTGTACGATGACGAGGGCAACCCTATTGAGGGTGTCAACACGGCAGACAAGCAGGATGCAGTAAATGCCGCTGCGGAGGCCGCAGACGCACACAAGCTGGTCAACGCCGACCTTTACAACACCGCCTATGAAAACTATCTGAGCAGCAAGGCAGAAGCCGAAGCTCTGATTGAGCAGTATGACCCGGCCAAGCTGAACGAAAGCGATTACAGCGCGGAGACGTGGGCGGCGTATGTCAGCGCCTACAATGTGCTCAAGGCCGATATGGAGTACCGTATCGTCCGCGGCACGACGGAAGATTACGCCATGCTGAAAGCGTTCAACGGCTACTATGCCTACAATGAAAGTGGTCAGTGGACGCATTATCCGGCACATATTGACGCGCTGAAGGATGCCCGTAAGCAGCTTGCCAGCGTCAAGGATGTCATTGTTTCCTTCACCTATATCAACAATTTCTCGGCACAGTATGAAGGGTTCCGAGGAACCTGCACCGATTTGTATGTCAACGCTAGTCTTGGCCTGACAAGCGGAAACGCCACGCTCGGCGCAGCATTTGATGCGGCAGAGATTACTGTTGATAGGCACAATGACACGACGCTCCCCGGTTTGGGAACAAGCAATAATGGCGACGAGAACCCGGTATTCGCACTCTACATCAATGGCAGCCATTACGGAGATTACCGCTGGGGGTCAAAAGCACGTTGGAATAACGTTCAGCTCCATGACGGCGATGCTGTTCGTCTGGTGCGCATCCCGCTTCAGATGTTCAACAGCGAGGATTCGTCTGGCTACGATTCTTCCAAAGTCTCGATTCTTCCTGCATCTCCTGGTTTCGGTTACTACGAAAGCAGCTATGCGATGATTCATGCGAAAGCTCCGTCGGCAACCGTGAAGGTTGGTGATGAAGCGGCGTTCTCTGCAACTGTTACCGGCGCATACGCAGGTGCGTCCGGCAGCAAGAGCGCAGAGAATATCACGCTCTTTGTCAGCGACCCGTCAGAGACGGAAACGCTGTCGCAGCCGACGCACAAGACAACGGCGACAACGGATGCCAGTGGCAATCTGGAATACATTTTCAGAGAACCCGGCTATTACACCATTGCCATGTTCAATGTGACGCCGGACGATATGACGTATAAGTCTGTGTACGGCGAGGTCACGATTGGCGAGTATTACTCCCTGTATGCGGGTGATTACGCCATCGTCCATGTCACCAAAGCAGCAGACATCAATGCGCTGATTACCAAATACCGCAGCGAAAATCTCGCAGCGGCCAAAGCGTATCATGAGCGTTTCCATGACTATGATTTCACAACTGCGGACTATCGGACATTCACATCCGCATATAACGCGCTGAAATCCAACCAGACCTCCGCGACAGAGTTCAAAGAGCTGATGGATTCGTTTGATACAGACTATGCAGCATTGCAGGCGGCAGGTGCAAACGCGCTTGACCATGCGGCTATCATTGCTGCGCTCCGCAAGAATCTGTCCTATCTCCCGGACGATTTGAGTACGCTGACTGCGGGCAATAAAGATTTGGTTGACGAAATCCAGACTGCTTACGCTGCCTTGAACTCGTATCAGAAATCGTTGCTGACGACGAACGAAAAAGCGACGCTGGAAGAACTGGCTGCAATCAAAACTGAGGAGCTTCCGGCTGTTGCTGTCGTGAAGCTGGCTCTTGATGCGGATGAAAGCAAATTCCCGAAAATCACAGATGCCACTATGGGGGCGGCACAATTCGGTTACGAAAACCTGAAGTGGAAACAGACCCCGAATCCTGACGGTAGCCTGCCCTCAATGTCTGGCAACTGGTGGAAGTTCTCTGGCAACTTGCCGGAAACCGCCTTGGCTGGCGATTATGTATTCATTCGCTATTATCTGGACACAACAGAGGAATTGTACTGGCCTGTCTGGTCGATTGACGGCGGTAAAACATGGATGCGTTCTGAACCGCAAACGCTGACAAGCGTTCACGGAGTCGATTGGCCCGGATACTACCTGATCTCTTATCAGATTCCGAAAAGCGCTGAGGACGGCAGTACCGTGACTTTCTCCATCAAGATGGTTTCCAAGACGGAATACCAGAAGATGTTTGAAACGCTCGACGAAGCAACGATTGCCAAGCTGAAACAGGCCGCTATCGCAGTCGTCGAATCCGCGTTCAATGCTTGCGTTCAGAGCAAGTACGATGCAGACGGCATTGCCGCGCTGAAAGCGGCGCTAAACTCTGGTAAAGCTGAAATCAATGCAGCCAACACGGAATCGGCAATCAAAGCTGCCCGTGATAAGGCTGTCGCAGCGATCAAGGCTGTGCCGGAAGCAGGTAAGAGCATCACGACTGGCGACACCAAGTACAACTCCGGCACAACCGTAGGCACCGTGACTGTCAGCGTGGAGAACACGACGTACAGCGCCGCTCCGTTCACCGGCACCATCGTCTCCGGTGAATATGCGCTTGGCGAAAACGACAGCATGATGACCGTCGTACTCAAGGCGTTGGAGCTTGGCGGCTACACTTGGAACGACATTGATGACCTGACAACGGACTCCTACACCAAGACCACCTACATTGCATCCATCCATAAGGGCGGCAAGTCGCTGGCCGAAAAGGATGGCAGCAAGGGCGCTGGCTGGATGGGAACCAAGAACGATTGGTTCGTCAATCAGGGTTTTACGGCGTTCACCTACAAGAATGGCGGTCTAAAATCCGGCGATGTGATCCGCGTTATGTTCACCACGAATCTTGGTGAGGACATCGGCGGTTCGTGGACGAACAACGAAACGACGCTGTCCAGTCTGGAATTCAGCAGCGGTACGCTGACTCCGGCGTATAGCAGTGCGACCACCGATTATCTCTTGGTCATTACCAGTGAGCAGATCGGCACGCGCATCAACTATTCCGCCGCAAATAAGAATTTCCAGACCAGAGCTTATCTGAACACCTACGGCAGCGACAACGCCTACTATGCAAACGGCGACATTATGGCTGTTTCGTCCGGCGACGTGATCTATGTCGGCGTTGGTGATAAGAGCTGGCCCACCATGAATAAGGCGTCCAACTACACGACGACCCGCTACACCATCACCGTTGTGCAGAACGGCAATGCGGCAGATACGCAGAAGCTCATTTCCCAGCTCCCGTCTCCGGGCAAGCTCACGTTGGCAGATGCTTCGGATGTGCGTACTGCAAAGGCGCAGTATGATCTTCTTAAGCCTGCGCAGCAAGCAGAAATCCCGGAAGCTCTGGTCAAGAAGCTCACCGACTGCTATACGGTCATTACCGACATGGAAGCGGCGAAGATCGTCTCCGACGCGATTGCAGCCCTGCCTGCAACACCGACCGTCGATGACATTGGCACGATCCGCTCCGCGGAAGAAGCCTATAACAAGTTGACAGACGATCAGAAAGGCTATCTGACGCAGCGCGAGGTCGATAAGCTCAACAACGCGGTTTCTGATGTGTCTAAGCTTGAAGTGGGCTATGTGTATGGCCTGATCGCGGCACTTCCCGTAAAGGACGCTGTGACCGCACAGGATCGTGCAGCGATTGAAGCTGCGCGCGCCGCATACAACAACCTGACCGAAGCGCAGCAAAAGCTGGTCAAAAATTATTCCAGACTGACCGATGCGGAAAAGGCGCTTGAAGATCTCGGCAAGACCGCGATCTATGAGGAGTACCTCCGCAATGTACTCGAATACGTCAAATCGGAGACGAGCGACCCGTCTCTCGGCTCGACCTATGGCGAGTGGGCGGTTCTGGCCGAAGCCAGAGGCAACGTTAGTGCATCCGTCTGGTACGACAAGTACCTGTCCAACATGGCAAAGACCGTTGTTTCGATGAACGGCAAGCTCGATAACACCAATACGCAGACCAAGCATACCGAGTATTCCCGCGTCATTCTGGCACTGACCGCGCTCGGTGAGGATGCGACGAAGTTCACCGGCTCCAACGGCACGGTCTACAACCTTGTTGAACCGCTGTTTGAGAAGAACGGCAGCACCTACCGCGTTTCCGAGCAGGGCAACAACGGCACGGCATTTGCACTGATCGCACTGGATTCCGGCAACTATTACGACAATGCGACCGGCACAACTGCACGCAATGCGTGGATCAATAGCTTGCTTGACGCGCAGATCAGCGATGGCTCTTGGGGCATCGATGCAGATTTCCCCGGCTCCAACGTTGATATGACGGCAATGGTCGTACAGGCATTGGCTCCGTATTGCAGCACAAATGCCAACGTCAAAGATGCGGTAGATAAGGCGGTGAAATGGCTGTCTGCTGAATACCAGAAAACCGGCGATTATGACAGCTCCGAATCCGCCGCACAGGTCATTGTCGCGCTGTCCGCACTGAACATCGACGCAAAGATAGACAGCAGATTCCAGCATAACGGCATCAGCGTTTTGTCGAACTTCTTGAGCTACGCGGACCCCAACTCCAAGGGATTCCTGCACGACAAGCAGCCGAACAGCACGGTCAATCAGATGGCATCTGAGCAGGCGGCCTACACGCTCGTTGCGTATGACCGCTATGTAAACGGAAGCAAGCGACTGTACGATATGTCCGACGTGACAAAACGCGAGAACGCGGATGCACAGGCTGTTATCGACATGATCAACCAGATTGGCTATGTCGATGAATCCAGCTATAACGCGATTGCGGAAGCGCGCAATGCCTACAACAAGCTCTCTGCTGCTGACAAGGAAAAGGTCACGAACTACAATACCCTGACTGCTGCCGAAACTTCGTACAAGGCAATTCTGAAGCAGAAGCAGACAGATCAGTACAAGGCATTGAAAGCGCACTATGATGATCTTCTGAACGACAAAACCAAGAAGTACGGTACCGCCGCAAAGAAGAAACTCGCAAGCATTCTCCAGCAGGCACAGACGGATATGAACGCTGCGGAATCCTGCGAGCGTGTCACGGCCATCTATGAAAAAGCTATTACTGATCTCGATGCTGTAAAACCGGGTGATATTGAAGTCACATTCCGTCTCATCGGCGCGCTCGAAGCAACGCAGGATGTTGACCTGACAAAGGACAGCTATCTGCCCGAATACGTCACGTGGGTTCCTACCAAAACGTATGCGCTGCAAGAGAACGCTACGGTTTATGACCTCTTTACCGAAGCCATGAGCGATGCAGGCTTGCGCTACATCGGTGCGGAAAGCAACTATGTCAGCACCATCTATGCCCCGTCCTGCCTTGGCGGATACGCCTTGAGCGAGTTCACCAACGGCAAGAAATCTGGCTGGATGTATACCGTCAACGGTAAGCACCCGAATCAGGGCTTGAAGAATTGGACACTGAACGACGGCGATGTAGTCATTTGGCACTATGTCAATGACTATAGCTGCGAAGTTGCCGACTGGTTCAACGATTCTCAGTATCCGTCTCTTGGCGACGGCAGCTACTACAATAGCTGGCTCCGCGCTGCGGACATCAGCCCCGAACAGTATGTCAATGAGCTGCTGGGCAAGATTTTGAAGGTTGGCAAGAACGGCACGGTCGAACCGAAGCTGACATTCCAGCATATCGGCAAGTCTGTCACCTTCACATTCAAGCCGGATACCGGTTACAAGGTCAAGGACGTCAAGGTCAACGGCAAGTCTGTCGGCGCAGTCAAGACCTATACCATTGACAAGCTCACGGTATCAACCAGAATTGAGGTCGAATTCACCGACGAATCGCTTCCGTTCACAGACGTGCGCAGGAGCGACTGGTTCTACGAGGATGTTGCATTCGCGTATGAAAACGGTCTGTTCGCAGGCACGAGCGACACAACGTTCTCTCCGAACGCATCCATGACCCGCGCGATGCTCGTCACGGTTCTGTACCGACTGGAAGGTCAGCCCGCAGTCAACGGACGCAGCGGATTCTCGGATGTCCAGTACAACGGCTACTATGAGGACGCTGTGACGTGGGCAGCCGACAACGGCATTGTCAACGGCACCAGCACCACGACGTTCTCTCCGAACGCAAACGTCACGCGTGAGCAGATGGCGGCAATTCTGTACCGCTATGCGCAGCACAAGAAGTATAATACCGCCGCAAGCTCCGGCTTGAACGGATTTACAGACCACGCAAGCGTGTCCGGCTATGCCGCGGCTTCGCTGGAATGGGCTGTTGCCGAAAAGCTGGTCAACGGCAGCGCCGGTAAGCTCATGCCGACCGGCAACGCTACCCGCGCACAGGTTGCAGCCATTCTCCACCGCTTCGTGGAAAACGTGGCGAAGACCACAAAATAATCACTTTGCAGCACAGGACTGCCCCCTTTTGGGGGCAGCCCTGCTTGCCGCATTATAGGGGGATTAAAATATGAAGCAAATTCGTAAATTTGCAGCGCTGATTCTGGCGTTTTCCGTCCTGTTCTCGCTGGCTGTTCCCACATTTGCAGCGTCCAGCGTCCAGAGTGAGGTGCAGTCAAGCGCCGCTTTTATGCTCTCTTCTGTGAAGTCTCCGGAAGTCGGCTCCATCGGCGGCGAATGGGCAGTTATTGGTCTTGCCCGTTCCGGGTATTCCGTTCCCGCAGACTATTATGACGAATATTACACGCGCGTTGAAAAGTATGTGAAAAACTGCTCTGGCGTGCTGCATGAAAGAAAATACACCGAGTATTCCCGCGTCATTCTCGCGCTGACTGCCATCGGGCGCGACCCGTCCAAGGTCGCGGGCTACAACCTTTTAATGCCGCTGGGCGATTTTGAAAAGACCATCTGGCAGGGTCTGAACGGCCCCATTTGGGCATTGATCGCGCTGGATTCCGGCAATTACGAGATTCCCAAAAATCCCGCCGCAAAAACGCAGGCAACCCGGCAACTCTACATCGATGAAATTCTGAATAGCCAGATGAAAGACGGCGGCTGGAGTCTGACCGGCACCGGAGATTCCGACGTGGACATTTCCGCAATGGCATTGCAGGCACTTGCAAAATATCAGGATCAGAAAGCGGTCAAAACCGCGACAGACAAGGCTCTGACCTACCTTTCCAAAGCGCAGGACAGCAAGGGCGGCTACGCATCGTGGGGCACGACCAACGTCGAATCCGTCGCGCAGGTCGTGGTCGCGCTCTGTGAGCTGGGGGTTTCTCTGGACGACAGCCGCTTTGTGAAAAGCGGTCACACGCTGACGGAAAATCTTCTCTCGTTCCGGCAGTCTAACGGCGGCTTCTATCACGTCCTCGACGGTTCGGACGGCAACAATCAAATGTCCTCGGAACAGGGGTTCTATGCCCTCGTTGCTATTGACCGCGCAGCAAACGGTCAAAACAGTCTGTACCGCATGAGCGACGTGGCGAAGAACACCTCAAAACCCGCCACGAGCGTCAGCAAGGGCAATGTAGACGCTTCTGTGAGTGTCCCCGGTGTGACCGCCCCCGGTACAACGTTCTCGGACATCAAGAATCACGCAAACAAAGCTGCTATCGAAGAACTTGCCTCGCGCGGCATCATCAATGGCATGGGCAAGGGCACGTTTGCCCCGAATAAGACCATGACCCGCGCGGAATTTGCCGCTATCGTCACACGCGCCCTCGGTCTGGCGGCAAAGGACACGAAAGCCTTTACGGACGTTCCCAGCTCCAAATGGTACGCCGGTTACATCGGCACAGCCAACAGCAGCGGCATTGTCAACGGTGTTGGCAGCAGCAAGTTTAATCCGGACGGCACCATCACCCGGCAGGAGGCCGCCGCAATGGTGGCAAGAGCGGCGAAGCTCTGCGGGCTGGACACTGCGATGGACGCGGCAGCGACAAAGGATATGCTGGCGCAGTTCGGAGATTACCGCAGCGTGGCATCCTGGGCGAAGGAACCGATGGCGTTCTGCTACTCCGTCAATATCCTCGACCAGAGTGACCTCAATATCGAACCCACAAAAGCGATTCTGCGCTGCGAGATCGCGCAGATGCTTTACAATATGCTGAGCGCTGCGGAGTTGATCTGATATGACATTTTGGCAGAAACACAAATGGAAAATCATTGTTCCGGTATTGATCGTTCTGGCGCTGGCTGCGGCCTTTACCTTTGGCGACCGGGATATGCCGAAACAGAAAGACACGTCGGAACAGCCGACCATCGCCGCTCCGGTGGAGACACCAGAGCAGGACACAGCGACGGCAGACGTGCCGGATGACGTTGAGACGGAGCCGGCAGAGATACCCGCTGAAACGACACCAGAGCCGTCTGA
>OLSD01002901.1_pt1 | contig 11442 bp, 9 predicted proteins | sample 1672211 | NCBI WGS metagenome assembly OLSD01 (sample SAMEA3136659, study PRJEB25190) | human gut metagenome
CTACGCTCGTAAAATGCATCATGGGGAAGCTTCAGAACGAGGGTAAGCTGGAATTAGGACACAATGTCCAGATTGGCTATTTTGCTCAGAATCAGGCTTCTCTGCTCGATGGCGAGCTTACGGTTTTCCAGACGATAGATGATGTTGCCAAGGGCGAAATCAGAAATAAGATTCGCGATTTGCTGGGTGCATTCATGTTTGGTGGCGAGGATTCTACCAAGAAGGTAAAGGTTTTGTCGGGTGGAGAAAGAACCCGTCTGGCTATCCTGAAGCTGCTGTTGGAGCCGGTGAATCTGCTGATTCTCGATGAGCCTACCAACCATCTGGATCTCAAGACGAAGGATGTACTGAAGCAGGCGCTGCTGGATTTCGACGGCACGCTGATTGTAGTGAGTCACGACCGTGACTTCCTGGATGGTCTGGTCAGCAAGGTGTACGAATTCGGGCATGGTCGCGTCCGCGAGCATCTCTGCGGAATCTACGAGTTCCTGGAAACAAAGAAAATGGAAAGCCTTCAGGAATTGGAGAAGAAATAAAATCTCAAAAGGTATTTTACGAAAGAGGATGCTTCATTATTCATCGAATGAAGAAACGAAAAAGAGGGTGTGTCATAGACTTATGACACACCTTCTTGTATTTTCAAATAATTTCTTTAAAATTATTTCTTTTTCTTCAATTCCAACTTCGGAATCTTGACTTTCTGACCTGGTTTCAACAGGGAAGTACCATTCAGAGCTTCTACGTAACATTCCATTCCTGGACCTAAGTACTTTTGGCTGAGCGACTTGATAGTTTGTCCTTCTCTTGCCGTAACTACCGCGGAAACACCAATAATACGATAGGCTCCGGTTCGAACACGAGCATCCTGGTCGTATTTGCTGCTTGCCTGGGCAGCATGCTTTTCTGCCTGTTTTCTGGCTTCTTCTTTCTTCTTAGCTTCTGCAAGCTTTTTTGTCTCCTGCTGTTTCTTTGCATCTGCAAGTTTCTTTGCCTCAACCTGTCTTTTCGCATCAGCCAAATTCTTTGCATCAGCGAGTTTCATGGCTTCCAAATTCTTCTTTGCCTCAGCCGATTTTACATCAATTGATTGCTTATCAACCGTCGCATTCATATTCTGCTCGGCATTTTCGACTTTCTTGACAGCTTCACTTGCCTGTGCCATTCTTACACTATCCTCGATAGCCTTTTTGCGAAGAATTTCTTCCTGCGTTGAAGCAGACTTGGTTGGCGTCTTCTTCTCTGTCGCAATCTGCTGGTAATTATCCAACTGTAGAGCGAGATGATCACGCTGGGCAGCCATCTTGCCATAATTAAAAGCAAACCAACCAAAGCCTCCTATCATTGCCAGGAATACTACGCTCGCTGCAATAACCAGATAACGAGGCAAAACAACATGTCGCTTATCGGTTTCCTCATCTGAAGAAGGAGTTTCCTCATCTGAAGAAGCTTCCTCTTCAATAGGAATTTCAGTAATAGAGTTTTCTCCATCTGAAGGAACTTTCTCTGCAATAGGAGTTTTCTCAGTTAATGTTGATTCATTTTCTTCATCAGAAACAACAGACTCAACTTCATTCTGAGCTGGAACTTCAGATTCCTTTGTTTCCAATTCAGAAGTTGCAGATTCAGATTCTTCCGGTTCAGCAGATACTGCAGGTTTAAATACAGCAGGTTCTGTCGCTGCATGTTCTGATCCTTCCGGTTTCTTTTCTTCCGGTTCAGCAACATTTTCCTGAGACAATCTCTTCTCTCCTATCACAATCATTTCATCGCTAACAGGAGCATCGTTTTCTTCATCCAAAAAATCTATCACACCACTTGTTACAGGAGAATCCTGTTCAACGAAAGATTCTAAGGAAGAATTATCTGAATTAGGAACACACTCTAACGTAGAATCGAATACAGAACCGTCCTCTTCAGCATTTTCAAATTTTCTGTCGATTTCATCGAAATCAACACCATCATTCACCACAACGGTCTCAAACTGGGCGAAAGGCTTGTTCACAATCTCCTTCAGAATATTATCGGGCGTGAAGGAAATCTTGTCACGGCCCTCGATGATGATACGCTCGCCCGTGTTCACATCCACGCTTTCACGATCCTTCACCGCCATTACCTTAAAAGTACCAAGCCACTTCATCTTCACGAGCTTATCAGACTGAAGCCCCTCGTTGGCAACATCAAACATCTTTCTGATAAACAGTTCGGCATCCTGCAGACTGATTCCCGACTTCTCTGCCAGGCGCTGCGCCAAGTCGCTTAAACTAATCTTACTCATAGTCTTCACCTCCATTCTTCAGTTTTTCCTTGACACTGGCCACAGGGCGGAAGCCGAGTACGAGCTTAGGCGGAACAAGCTGGCGCTTCTTGGTAGTAGGATTAACAACCACACGCTCCAAGCGCTTCTTTACCTCAAACGTACCAAAGTTGGGGATAGAGACAGCCTCACCATCCTCAAATTCAGCAATCATGGCATCTATCACCTTGCGCACCATCTTCTGGGTGTCGTCCTGTGAATAGCCAGTCTGCTGAGCAAGTTCTGCAATATACTCCTTGTTATTCATTCTGATGTCAAAATATTACCTCCCATATTACTTTACCACTTCTCCGTAGAGATCAAACTCCTCGCTCTGGGTAATCTTCACATTGTAGAAGCAACCCACGCGCAGACGCTTCTCTCCTGCCTTGATCAGCACCTCAGGATCCACCTCTGGCGAGCAGAATTCGGTTCTTCCGATATAGTAATCGCCCTCCTTGCGGTCGATAATCACCTTCAGTATCTTGCCCACTTTCTCAGCCTCTACCTCTGCGCTGATTTCCTGCTGCAGAATCATCAGTTTGTCAAGACGGCGCTGCTTCACCTCGGCAGGAACATCATCCTCGTAGTTATTGGCACTGTAGGTACCCTCCTCCTCAGAATAAGCAAAGGCACCCATACGCTCAAAGCGCTGAGTACGAACGAATTCGAGCAATTCATGGAAGTCATCCTGAGTCTCGCCAGGGAAACCCACCATCAGAGTGGTACGGATATGAATGCCAGGCACACGCTCACGAATGGTCTTGAGCAGATCAATGGTTTCCTGCTTGCTCACGTGGCGATGCATTCTGTTGAGCATATTGTCGCTGATATGCTGCAGGGCGATGTCAAGATACTTACATACGTTTGGCTTCTCGCGCATCACATCGAGCAAATCGAGCGGGAACTGGTTAGGATAAGCATAGTGCAGACGGATCCACTTCACACCCGGAATATCCGCCATGCGGCTGATGAGTTCGGTGATGTGATGCTTGCCGTCCAGGTCCACGCCGTAGTAGGTGAGCTCTTGGGCGATAATCTGGAATTCCTTCACACCATCGGCTACCAGTTGGCGCACCTCATCGAGTATTTCATCTATCGGACGGGAAACGTGCTTGCCAGTGATGATAGGTATGGCACAATACGCACAGCGGCGGTTGCAACCTTCAGAAATCTTGATATAGGCATAATGATGAGGAGTAGTGAGATGACGGGTTCCACTGCAAGCAGGCACATCAGCCTTGCCCAGTTCCTTGAGCAACTCCTTATAATTAAACTTACCATAAAACTTATCCACCTCGGGCATCTCTGCCTCCAGTTCCTTCTGGTAGCGCTGTGAGAGACAACCCATCACATAGAGCTTGCGGAGTCGTCCCTCTTCCTTAGCCTGGATGAACTCCAGAATGGTATCGATACTCTCCTGCTTGGCATCCTCGATAAAGCCGCATGTATTGATGACGGCTATTTCACCCTGTGGGCGTTTCGGGTCATGAACGCAGTGGTAGCCATTGTCCTCGAAAAGCTTCATCAAGGTCTCGCTGTCCACCAGATTCTTGGAGCAACCCATGGTTACTATATCTATCTGATTTTTCTTCATTCTTATCCTACTTATCCTATAATAATCTTAATCTAATTCTTTTCTCCACTATTTTACATCGAGCTTCATCTAATTCTTTTCTCAAAGTCTATAAGCACCTGTATTCTAGTGTTTAAAGAGGGAGTCAACAAATTCAGATTTATTGAAGAGCTGGAGATCCTCCATGCCCTCACCCAGTCCAATATACTTCACTGGCACCTTGAGCTGGTCGGAGATACCGATTACCACGCCACCCTTAGCCGTACCATCGAGCTTTGTGATGGCGAGCGAAGAGATATTGGTAACGGCAGCAAACTGCTTAGCCTGCTCAAAAGCGTTCTGTCCGGTACTTCCATCCAGAACGAGCATCACCTCATCCGGAGCCTCAGGCATCACCTTCTTCATCACCTCCTTGATCTTCTTCAACTCATTCATCAGGTTCACCTTATTATGAAGGCGTCCGGCAGTATCAATTAGCACCACGTCGGCACCGTTCGCCTTGGCGCTCTGCAGGGTATCGAAGGCCACGCTGGCAGGGTCAGAACCCATCTGCTGCTTCACCACTGGCACCCCTACTCGCTCGCCCCAAATGCAGATCTGTTCCACGGCAGCGGCACGGAAGGTATCGGCAGCACCGAGATACACCTTCTTGCCAGCCTTCTTAAACTGATAGGCGAGCTTTCCTATGGTGGTAGTCTTGCCCACACCGTTCACACCCACTACCAGAATCACGTATGGCTTATGATCGGAAGGCAAATCCCAGTTTTCATTGTCATCGGTATGATTTTCCTCTAGGAGGCTTGCAATCTCTTCCCTCAGGATTCTGTTGAGTTCTGAGGTAGAAACATACTTATCTCTTGCCACGCGTTCTTCGATACGTCGGATGATCTTCACGGTAGTCTCCACACCTACATCGGATGTGATGAGCACCTCCTCCAAATCATCAAGCACGTCATCATCTACGGTTGACTTACCAGCCACCGCACGCGCCATTTTTCCAAACACGCTCTCCTTGGTCTTTTCGAGGCCTTTATCGAGAGTTTCCTTTTTTTTGTTGCTAAATAATCCGAATAATCCCATATTTATAGCTATTTTTTTTTGCAAAGATACGAAAATATTTGAAACTAGGAGCGTTTTTCTTAAAAAATATTGTTAACTTAGCAAAAGAATGTATAAATAATCGCTTCCTTATGGAAATATATCAAGTTATTTTTATACCTTTGTATGTTAGAAACACCTCCGAGCTCCTATACTCGGACGAGGAGGACAAGACATTAAACATTTAAACAACAGATCATGAAAAAGATATTTATCTCAATACTCGTGCTGATTTCTGCTCTCACCATGCAGGCACAGAATGTGCTTACCCCTGAGCAGCAGTTAGAAAAGGCGCAAAAAGAGTTAGAGGAAGCCAAAAAGGCACTGGAAGCAGCCAAGGCTCAGGCAGAAGCAGCCAAGGTGAAGGCGGAAGCTGAAAAAATAAAGGCGGAAGCTGAGAAAACGAAAGCGGAAGCTGCGAGATTGAAGGCTGAAGCTGAAAGAATGAAGCAGGAGGCAGAAAAGCTGAAGAAGAATGCAGAGAATTCGGTGCCTGCTACCAAGATGTCTGTGCCAGCTACAGAAACGGTGCCTGCGATGAAGATCCAGGATAATGCCACCAAGAAGCAGAATACTACCGGAACTTCTGAAGGTGCGGGTTGGATCGTACCAACCGTGACAGAGGAGATAGAAGAGAAAAAGGTGGAAAAGACTGCCGAGGGCGTGGTGCTCAAGGAAGATCCGAAATACCTGGCGGGAGCCATCCAGCTTAATGCCGAGGGAAAAGTGGAATTTGTTCTCGACACCCAGGCAAACGGAAAGAGCGCAGACGAAATCTACAACATCGTTTTCCAGTATATGAGCAAGCTCATCAAGAATGAGCAGAACATCAACAGCCGCATCCCCCTGGTGAACAGAAACAACAAGAACGAGCAGATCATCGCCTGTATCATGGACGAATGGTTTGTCTTCAATCAGTCGTTCATCTCTCTCGACCGCTCTGAGACTAAGTACCAGCTGGTAGCAACCATCAGCGACAACCATCTCCACCTCTCTATGACCCGAATCGTATTCAACTACGAGGAAGGCAGAAGCACCGGTTTCAAGGAGCCTGCAGAGAATGTGATTACCGACAAATATGCCCTGACCAAGAAGAAAAACGACTTGGCCAAGATCTACGGCAAGTTCCGCCGCGGAACCATTGACCGCAAGGACCAGATCTTCAATGATCTGACCAAACTTGTTCGAAAATAAAAATCATCTTATAAAATATGGATCAGACAAAAGATAACAACATAACAAACATCCCACAGAGCGAGGAAACCGCAAAGGCGCAGCCACAGAGCCAGAGCCATGAGGCGTCTCAGACGCAGCCACAGACCAGCTATGCCGTGCGCCCAACCCGTCGCCAACACAGAAGATTGGAGTATGCAGACAAGAGCAACATGCTCGTAGCCAGAAACTGGCTCAACATCGGATTTATGCTCTTCGCCATCGTAGGTGTCATACTCTGGACCCAAATGGATGACCGCACGATTGCCAATGTAATGCTGATCATCGGCGTAGTCTTGAAAATTGCCGAGGTTTGCATCCGACTATTCAAAAAATAAGAAAGGTTTGCATCCGACCATTCAAAATAGGCTTGCATCCGCTTATTCAATAAATAAGAAATGAAGAAAATATTATTCTCTACAATCCTAGCTTGTGCTGCAGCTCTACCAGTTGCGGCACAACGCGATTTTACGGATTTCAACAATAACGAAGACTCACAGTTCCGCCCACAGACCGGCAACCGCATCAACACCGACTCGCTGGGCACTGACAAGGAGATTCCGAAGGGCATCAGGGTATGGACTGTGGATGAGAGATTTGGAGATACCCGGGCTGCCGTGGTGGACACCATGCAGGCAATGTACCAGAACACTACCTTCACCGAAGGACTGCGCGGAGAGTACAACACCCTGGGCAATATGGGTACCGCCCGCATCAACCGCATCTTCATCGACCGACGCAACACGCAGGGCAACTTCATCTTCACCGAGCCATACGACAACATCGTTACCCCGGTGAGTGACTTTCACTTCACCAACACCTACTCGCCTATCATCAACATCACGCTGAATAGCTGCGGTGACAGAACCAACGGTGAGGATGACTTCAAGGCAATCTTTGCGGTAAATGCCAACAAGCAGCTAGGTGGCGGATTCCGATTCGACTACAAATACGGTCGCGGCTACTACGATGCACAGAGCACGGCGCACTTCAAATATACGATGTGGACTTCTTATCTGGGCGACCGCTACCAGGCGCACTTCCTCTTCAGCACCAATCACCAGAAGGTGACGGAGAACGGAGGTATCTCCAATGATGACTACATCAAGCATCCGGAGCTCTTCACCGAGAGTTTCGCCACCAACGAAATTCCTACCGTGCTGCAGCAGAACTGGAATCGCAACGACAACCAACACATCTTCTTCACCCATCGCTACAACGTGGGCTTCAGCCGCAAGGTGAAGATGACAGAGGAAGAAATCAAGGCTAAGAAATTCGCAATGGAGTCTGCTAAGGACAATGCAGCCGAGGAAGCCAAGGAGGAGGCAAGAAAGAAGGCAAGAGAACAAGGCAGGGAGTTTGACGAAAAGGCTTTCGATAAAAATCAGAAGAAGCTGTTTTCAGGTCGTCCTACAGATGCAAAGATTGCCGGCGATGAACCAGCCAAGAACAACAAGGCGATAGCTGCGAACAAGGCTGCCCAGGACTTCAAGGGCGACAGCACTCGAATTGCCGTAAACAGCAAGACAATGGCAGACAGTCTGCTCACCGTAGAGAAGAAGAAAGCGCAGGACTCACTCTTCTTCAAGACTGAATATGTTCCAGTTACAAGCTTCATCCACACCGTGCAGTTTGACAACTATAAGCGTATCTACCAGGCTTACCAGACTCCACAGGACTACTATCTCAAGGAGTACTACAATGCCGGCAAGTTTACAGGCGATTCTATCTACGATCAGACCCGACACTGGCGCATCAAGAACACCGTGGCAATGGGAACGCTCGAGGGATTCAGCAAGTGGGCAAAGGCTGGTCTGAAAGCTTTCGCCAGCTATGACCTCCGCCACTACGAACTGCCGAATACCGAAGGCGGATTTGAGAAGTTCAATGAGCATGCGCTGAGCGTAGGCGGTCAGCTGAGTAAGACTCAGGGCAAGACCCTTCACTATAATGTAGTGGGCGAGGTAGGACTCACCGGAGTAGATGCCGGTACCTTTGCCATTGATGGAAGCGCAGACATCAACCTGCCATTCCTGGGTGACACCGTACAGGTAAGAGGCGATGCATTCATACATCACGAAACGCCATCGTTCTACTATCGCAAGTATCACGCCCGACATCTCTGGTGGGATGATGATCTGAGCAAGATTATCCATACCCGCATTATGGGAACTCTGAGATTCGGCAAGACTAACACCACGCTGCGTGTGGCTGTGGATGAAATCAAGAACTATACTTATTTCTCACAGCAATATACGATTACAGAAAATGGTCTGCGCACAGGCGTGACAGTGACACCAATGCAGAGCGGCGACGCCATCAATCTGATTACAGCGCAGCTGCAACAGGACTTCAAGTTCGGTATTTTCAACTGGCAGAATATGATCACCTACCAGCATACCAGCAGCAAGAGTACCCTGCCAGTGCCAGACCTCAACGTATATACCAACCTCTTCATCAAGTTCAAGGTGGTAAAAGTACTGAATATCGAGCTGGGTGCCGACGCCAGATACTTCACCAGCTACGAGGCTCCGGATTATTCTCCTTACATCGGTCAATATACCGTACAGGGCAACGGCGAGAAGAACGTAAAGGTGGGCAACTACCCTATCGTCAATGCCTACGCCAATGTTCACATCAAGCACACCCGCTTCTTCGTGATGATGAGCCATTTGAATGCAGGTCAGGGCGACAAGAACTACTTCTTCACCCCTCACTATCCGATGAACCAGCGAGTTTTCAGAATGGGTGTAAGCTGGAACTTCTTCAACTAGGAAGCGAATCTTTTCCACAAGAGATTCTTCTGAAACAAAATAGAAGCGAATCTTTTCTTAATGAATAACAACAAGGAGCGAGGTTCCCCAAAAACCTCGCTCCTTATAATTTAAAAGCAACAATATGATGGTAAAGACAAATCCTATCAAGGCATGGTTTCTCGCCGCCCGCCCCGTCACCCTTTCGGCAGCGGCAGTACCGGTGATGCTGGGAGTAGCCCTGGCATACAAGGATTCAAGTGCCAACTGCCAATGGGTTCCTGCCCTGCTCTGTCTGCTCTTTGCTTGGATAATGCAGATAGACTCCAACTTCGTGAACGACTTCTTCGATTTCAAGCATGGCAACGACGATGAAACCAGATTAGGTCCAAAGAGAGCCTGCGCCGAAGGCTGGATCACCATGAAAGCCATGAAATGGGGCATCATCATCACTACACTTCTGGGCTGTATCATCGGTTTGCCCCTCGCCTTTTACGGCGGAAAGGAGATGATCATCGTGGGTATCTGCTGCGTCCTCTTCTGTTTCCTCTACACCACCAAACTGAGCTATCTGGGATTGGGCGACCTGCTGGTACTTCTCTTTTTCGGCATCGTGCCGGTCTGCTGCACCTACTACCTGGTCATGCCTGAAGGAATGCAGACTGTATCAGCAGAAGCCATACTGACTTCCATCGCCTGCGGACTGGTAGTAGATACGCTGCTCATTCTGAACAACTATCGCGACTACGACAACGACATCAAGGCGGGCAAGAAGACACTGATCGTTCACATCGGCAAGAAAAACGGCGAGCGCCTCTACTGCGCACTGGGCAACATCGGTATCCTCATCATGATTGGAATCAACATCTATGGTGCACTTGCCTACGATGCAGATACTAGGTTTTTGCCTTTCGCCGCCACATATCTCGTGGTGCACAACCGAACATTCGCCAAGATGAGGAAGATAGGAGAAGGCAGAATGCTGAACAAGGTACTGGGCTACACGGCTCTCAACATCTTTACCTTTGGTATGATCTCTACCTTCATCATCCTTGGAATGATGTGGTAATCCCAAAGATACCCGCCCCCTCTGGAATGGCATGAGAAGATTCTAGAATGAGAAGATAACATTCAGAAATAATAATTATATAATGTACGCGCGTACATTATTTATATAAAAGAAGAAAAAGTATGAAGCAACAAGTAAATCTCGAAATCATGCAGTTTGTGGAAACACAGATTCTGCCCAAATATACAGAATTTGGCGAGAGCCACGGATTGCGCCACGTAACCCGTGTCATCAAAAACGCCCTGAAACTCGTACCTGTAACAGGTGCCGACATCGACATGGTTTATATCGTTGCCGCCTATCACGACCTGGGAATGAGCGGTCCGCGCGCCATCCACCACATCACCAGTGGCAAAATCCTCCAGGCTGATGCCAGACTGAAGCGCTGGTTCACTCCCGAGCAGATTAAAATCATGAAAGAAGCCGTGGAGGATCACCGCGCCTCCTCCAGTCGCCAGCCACGAAGCATCTATGGCAAGATTGTAGCCGAAGCCGACCGCGACATCCATATTCACGAAATTTTTCTTCGTGCCATCGAATATGGAAAGGAGAACTATCCCGGAAAAGGAAAGGAAGAGCAATGGCAGCGGTTCGCCGACCACATGGACGAGAAATATTCCCGCAACGGCTACATCAAGCTCTGGATTCCCAACTCACCCAATGAGAAGGCTCTGAAAGAGCTGCGGAATATCATTGAGGACAAGACAGAACTCAGGAAATATTTCGAAGAAATATACGAAGAGCTCAGGAAAAAGAAGTCTTGACCCTTGAGAGAAACAAGGAAAAGGGAGTTCTGGCTTTTGATAAAGAAGATTTTTCGAAAAAATCAGCAGAAAGATTTGGTAGTTTCAAAAGATTGCATTATCTTTGCAGTATAGAAAACCCAAAGACTTCTATCAATGGATGATAGCCTATGCTATGTCTATTCGACAAAGATATAAGGGTCGTGTCGGTTCGATCGGGATACTCATCAAATTACACTTATGAAACCGAGAAGACTTCTCTTGCCAATGGCGGGCCACATAAACTGACATGTCAACTAAGCTGCAAAGCCGGTGGATTACAAAAGCGGAGAGCTCTCAAATGTTTATGACATTCGGAGTTTCATCACATCATCGAGCGACCCTTTCCTACAGGAGGCAGATTTCCAATAATTGGTAAATCTGCCTCCTTTTTTGTTGACAAAGTCAGCTTATCCCCTATAATTCCTCCCAAAAACAAGAAAAATCAAGAAAATATGCATATTTCTTGAAAAAAGTTGCAGAAAAATTTGGTGGAACAAAAAAAATGTAGTATCTTTGCACCCGCATTTGAGAACGATGCTTGTGATTCAGAAACTGAATTCAACAGGAAGGTTGGGTGAGTGGCTGAAACCACCAGTTTGCTAAACTGACGTGCGGGTTTACCGTACCGGGGGTTCGAATCCCCCACCTTCCGCAAG
>OLSD01002912.1_pt1 | contig 11390 bp, 8 predicted proteins | sample 1672211 | NCBI WGS metagenome assembly OLSD01 (sample SAMEA3136659, study PRJEB25190) | human gut metagenome
GTGGGGGGGACTGCGTATGCTGGCTTTGGACTTTATCAACATAGGCAACGGAGACTGTATTCTCATTCGGGAGATGGAGGGAACGCAGCAGAAGTTTGCCTTGATGGTGGATTTTGGCCATGACTGTCTGGTGCGGGACGATCATCCGGGAGAACTGGATCCCCGGTCTCAGCGGATCTATGCGGGAGATTTTCTCCGGGAACTGGGCGTGACCCATCTGGACGTGGCTCTGGCTACGCATTTCCACCGGGATCACATCGGTGGCCTCAGCCGGGTGCTGGACGCCGTGACCATCGACCGGTTTTACACCACCTATCTGCCACCGGAAAATGCCCCGGAGCTGGCCCCCTTCCATCCGGATAACAACTTGCCCAAGGCTGCGAGAAACGCCCTTCTCTGCCTCCAGATCTATACCGAGGCGCTGCAAAGCCACCCCGGCCGTATCAAGCAGTTTGAATTGGTGCCGGGGACGGAAACGATTTCCCTCCAGCTGACGCCGGACCTGAAAATGGATATCCTCTGCGGCGAACCGGCCCTGTACCGGCGGCAGAAGGAGATCTATGACGCGGCCTTCAACGGAGAGCGGAACGGATATGAACTGGTGCGCTGGGCCAAATCCATGAACGTGTGCTCTTTGCGCCAGCGGCTGTATTACCACGGCAAGGAGATCGTTCTGGGCGGAGACGCCTATGCCCATGTGTGGGAGACCGTGAATCTGACCCCCTGTGACATTCTGAAGGTGCCACACCATGCCTCCTTCGATTCCACCTCCCGGAAGCTGCTGGAAAAGCTCCAGCCCAAAACGGCGGTGGTGACGGTGGCGGCCCGGCGGCCTGATGAACGGCCCCATCCCTATGTGGTGTCCCTGCTGCAAGAGTACGTCGAGAATCTGTATTTTACCGACGCCGTGGAGATCCCCGGCCTAGTGGAGCCTCAGTTTCATAAGTCCGTTCACTTAGAAGTGGAGTGAGGAAGCTGTTTGAACGCTGAACCACGTTTGTATCGAAAAAGCAAAAGCGCCGGAGAAAACTCCGGCATTTGCAGAAAAAGGAAAAACACGGAGCCTGACCATTGGTCAGGCTCCGTATTTTATATTGGATGGGGTGAGATTACTTGTACATCTCGGGCTTTTCCATGGTCTCAACCTTCATGAACTGAGAGGTGCCGCGGGAGGCGTTCAGAGCATCGCCAGCCACGCAGGCCACATAGCCGTCCCAGGAGGAGGGGCCGGTGAGCTTGCCGGCGTGGACAGACTCCACCCACTTGCAGAACTCGATGTCATAGGCCTCAATGAAGCGCTCCTTCCAGTCGGTCATGATGGGCATGGACTCGGCGGGCTGGACGCTGTCCCAACCGGCGGGACGAGAGCGGCGGACCACAGCGTAGGGATCGGGCAGCTTCACGGTGCCGTTCTCGCAGACGACCTCGCACTGGATGTCATAGCCGTAGCCGTCAGCAACCTGAACCTCCACGTCGATGAAGCAGCCGTTCTTGGTACGCATCAGCATGACCTGGGGGTTGTCATAGCCCTTGTTGGAGTTGGAGCTCTGACGGACCTTGACGCACTGTACGTCCTCATACTCATCGCCCAGCAGCCAGCGGCAGATGTCCAGCTCGTGGATGGCCACGTTGGTGACGCCGTTCTCAGTCTTGAAGCCCGGGCCCTGAGCAACGTTGCGGTGGCAGCACTTGATCAGCAGGGGCTTGCCGATCTCACCGGAGTCGATGATGCGCTTCATCTCGGCATAGCCGCGGTCATAGTGACGCATGAAGCCCACCTGCACCAGACGCTTGCCGATCTCCTGCTCGCGCTTGATGATGTCCTCGCAGTCAGCGGCGTTCTGGCTCAGGGGCTTCTCGCAGAAGCACCACTTCTCCTCAGCCAGAGTCTTCATGACATAGTCATGATGGGTGGGGTCGATGGAGGTGATGACCACGGCCTCAACCTCGGGATCCTTGATCATGCCGTCGCAGTCATTGCCGTAGGACTTGATGCCGTACTTGGCGGCGGTGTCGTCAGCGGCGGCGGCCACATAGTCGGACACGGCCACAACGGTAGCACCGGGGACGGTCTCAATGATGCGGCGGCAGTGATCCTTGCCGATAGCGCCGCAGCCGATAATGCCGATCTTCAATACCTTTTCCATGTTAATAACCTTCCTTTTTTATAATTTGGATGGGTTTTCGTAAATAAAAATGATCTTAGTACTTCCGGACTTCCTTCAGGTGAGCCTGCAGGTCGGCATAAGCCGCCAGGTTCTCCTTGCGTTCGGACACCTCGGTGTCACCCACGCGCCACCAGGAGGAATAGCCGTCGGTCATGGTCTTGGGCAGGACCTTGATGTCGAAGAGGACGGGGATGTTCTTTACCTTCTTGGCATCCTCGAAGGCGGCCACCAGCTCTTCCATGGTGCGGACGGTGTAGCTCTTGCAGCCGTAAGCCTCCGCCACCTTAGCGTAGTCGATGTTCATGAAGTTGCCGAACAGACCATCCTTGTTGCGATAGCGCAGCTCGGTGCACAGCGTAACGTTGCCGTGGCCAACCTGCAGGTTGTTGATGCAGCCGAAGGAGGCGTTGTCGAACAGGCAGATGTTGATCTTCTTGTGCTCCTGGCAGGCGGTGATCAGCTCACCGTGGAGCATATTGAAGCTGCCATCACCGCAGAAGGAATAGACCTCGTGCTTGTCGCCGATGGCCAGCTTCACGCCCAGAGCGCCGGCCACCTCGTAGCCCATGGTGGAATAGCCGTACTCCATGTTGTAGGTGTCAACGCCGGTGGGACGCCACATCCGCTGCATATCGCCGGGCAGAGAGCCGGCGGCGCCGATGGCAACATCGCCCTCGCTCATCATGGCGTTGATGGCGCCCAGAGCAGAGGTCTGGGTCAGCTGGGCATTGACGTCCTGCGCGAAGCGCTTGGCGGAATCGGCGTTGGCGTCATTGATCTCCGGCTTCCAGCTCTTCTTATCGGAGAAGGTGATGTGATCCAGACGGTTCAGCTCATCGATCCACTTCTCCTTGGCGACCTTGACCTCATCCTTATAGGCGGTCTGATAGCCCTCCAGCAGCTTTTCCAGACGGGGCAGGGCTTCCTTGGCGTCAGCCACCACGGGGACAGCCTCCATCTTCAGGCTCTGGAACTCAGAGACGTTGATGTTGACGAACTTGCAGGTATCCTTGAACAGCCACTTGGAAGCGGTGGTGAAGTCGGTGTAGCGGGTGCCCACGCCGATGACCAGATCGGCCTTCCGGGCGATCTCGTTGGCTGCGGAGCAGCCGGTGGTGCCCACGCCGCCCAAGTTCAGGGGGTGCAGCCAGTCGGTGGCGGACTTGCCCGCCTGGGTCTCGCCGTAGGGGATACCGAAGGTCTCGGCAAAGTGTAGGAACTCGGCGTGCGCCTCGGAATAGCGGACGCCGCCGCCGCAGATCATCATGGGGCGCTTGGCCTTGCGGATGGCTTCGGCAGCGTCAGCCAGAGCGGCCTCGGTGGCGGGGCGGCGCTCCAGACGCCAGACACGCTTGGCGAAGAAGCTCACGGGATAATCATAAGCCTCACCCTCAACGTCCTGGGGCATGGCAACGCAGACCGCACCGGTGTTGGCGGGATCGGTCAGCACCCGGAAGGCGTTGATCATAGCGCTCATCAGCTGCTCGGGACGGACAATGCGGTCCCAGTAGCGGCACACAGCCTTGAAAGCGTCATTGGTGGTGGTAGCCAGGGAGTTGGTGTGCTCCACCTGCTGCAGAACGGGGTCGGGCTGACGGCAGGCGTAGGTGTCGCCGGGCAGCACCAGCAGGGGGATGTTGTTGGCGGTGGCGGTGCCGCAGGCGGTGACCATGTTGGCGGCGCCGGGGCCCACGGAGGAGGTGGCAACGCAGATCTGCTTACGCTTCATCTGCTTGGCGAAGGCCACGGCGGCCTGGGCCATGCCCTGCTCGTTCTTGCCCTGATAGATCTCCAGGTGCTTGGCCTCCTGGCTCAGCGCCTGACCGAGACCCACCACGTTGCCGTGGCCGGGAATGATGAACACGCCGCGGACGAAGCGGTGCTGTGCACCGTCAACCTCCATGTACTGATTTTCCAGAAAACGGACCAAAGCCTGCGCCATGGTCAAACGGACAGTTTTCATGCTTTTGTTACCTCCGATCAATGATTGGGATAGATGTGGTCATTGGCATCGGGCTTCCACAGCCACTCGTGCTCCTTGTCGTCGATGCGGGTCTTCAGCCAGGGATCGCCCTCCAGATGCCGGATACCCCAGGCGTAGCACATGGCATAGCCGGGAGCTACCACCTGAGAGTGGAAGCCGTGGTTGATGACGGCGCAGCCGTTCTGCTCGGTCTTGTAAACATCGCCGTTGGCAAAACCGGCGCCGAAGCCGTGAGGATAGTCGAAACGGTAGAAATAGACCTCCGGCTGGGGATGATGATGAGGAGGATAGGAGGACCACTTGCCGGGACGGTTCAGCACCTCACCCAGCACCATGTTGGAGAAGGGGGCGTTGTCATAGTCGAAGAAGGTCTTGATCTCACGCTCCATAGCACCCATCAGCTCGCCCTTGGAACCGGCGTGCTGGGTCTGGACGGTCTCCGGGGTGTACATGACCGGCTCATAATCCTTCTCGTTCAGGGTGTCCTGCATGTAAAGCTCGCTGTGGCTGTGAGCCGTCAGGGTGATCTTGGTGCCCTTGGGAGCCAGCAGGCAGTAGGCCTCGTGATGGAAGCAGTTGGGGCGGTCGGCCTCAACGGTCTTGCCGGCGTATTCATAGGTGACCTTGCCCTCGAAAAGCAGGATGGCAACCTCGCGGTCGGCGCTTTCGTAGGTATAGGTGTCGCCGTCCTCCATCACCAGCAGGCCCACGTTCATCAGGGTACCCATGTAGTTGGTGGATTCGTCGATATAGGCGTTGTAGCCCCGCTTGAGTTCCTTGTTCTTATTGAAATAAGTCATTGGAAACATCTCCTGTTTGATGTCAAAAAGTGGTATGGAAACGCGGTGGGGAGGACCGGGGCCCTCCCATCGCGCGATTTACAGACCGGTGTGCTCCCGGATGTAGGTACGGCCCTTGATAGCGTACTCCAGAGGATTGGCCTTGGCGGGATCCTGCTCAGCCTCCACCAGCAGCCAGCCCTGATAGCCGGCGTCGGAGAGCACCTTGAACACGGGATCGAAGTCCACGTTGCCGTCACCGGGGACGGTGAAAGCGCCATTGCGGACGGACTGCAGGAAGGACCAGTTGTTCTTGCGGGCTTCCTCCACCACGGGCAGACGCATATCCTTCAGATGGACATGGCCCACGCGGTCCACATACTTCTTCAGCATGGCCAGGGGATCCTCGCCGGCGAAGGTGAAGTGGCCGGTATCATAGCAGAGGAACACATACCGGGGATCGGTGTTGGACATCATGCGGTCGGTCTCCTCGCTGGTCTGGACCACGGTGCCCATGTGATGATGGAAGCACAGCTTGAAGCCACGCTCGGAAGCGATCTGGCCCAGACGGTTCAGACCCTTGCAGAAGCGATCCCACTCCTCATCGTTCATGACATGCTTGTGGCCGCCGGTGAGGATGGGCACGTCCACCTTGCCCTGGATGGAGTAGCTCTGCTCGGAGACGTTGATGTGATTTGCGCCGACAGCCTCCAGGAAGTCCAGGTTGGCGATGAAGTCCTTCTCCTCTTCCTCCATGGAACGGGTCAGGATGAAGGAAGAATACCAGCGGCTGGCGATGCGCATACCGCGCAGGTCCAGAGCCTTCTTCAGCTCAGCGGGGTCGGTGGGATACTTGTTGCCGATCTCGCAGCCGGTGAAGCCGGCCAGAGCCATCTCGCTGACGGTCTGCTGGAAGGTGTTCTCGGCACCCAGCTCCGGCATATCGTCATTGCACCAGCCGATGGGAGCAATACCCAGGGAAACAGTTTTCGGATCAAACATAAAACGTCCTCCTTATGAATATTTAGGATCATTATTTGGATAAGCGTACAAATAGAAAATGGTTTGCGGGGAAAAGGTTGGCGAAAGCGCAAACGGATTTTTCTGTGTCCGTTAACAGACATGCGAAAACTACATCCGCAAGAAAACGATTTCGCTTGTTATCAAGATAGCACGGTTCCCCAAAAAAATCAACGCTTTCCCACAGCAAAACCAGATTTTTTCCGAAAGTGCCAAAGGTGGGCTGTTTTTTTTATTGCTTTTAGAGAATGGCGGGGGACCGTGTGCTGTTCCGGCGCATAGAATGGAACGCGCAGACGCGCGAATCTGAGCGATTTTAAGGAGGCTTGTTTTATGCCCACATCCTTTCAGAATATGGCGACCCTCACCTATACCGGCGGCACCGTCAATTCCAACATTGTCACCGGGGAGCTGAGGGAGGTCCTGACCGCCGCGAAAACGGCGGTGCGGGAGAATTACGAGCCGGGTGGGACGGTCACGTATGTGGTCAGCCTTACCAACAGCGGCGTCACGCCCCTGACGGGTCTGACCATTTCCGACAACCTGGGCGGCTACGCCTTTGGCGGAGCGACCCTGTATCCGCTGGCCTATTTGCCGGGCAGCGTTCGGTACTATGTGAACGGCGCGCTGCAAGCCGCTCCGGTCGTCAACGCCGGACCGCCCATGACCGTTACCGGCATCACGGTCCCTGCCGGGGGCAGCGCCCTTGTGATCTACGAGACGGAGGTGACCCGCTACGCGCCGCTGGCAGCGGAGTCCAGTATTGTCAACACCATCACCGTGACCAGCGGCGGGCTGGCCGCACCTGTGACGGCGGAGGAGACAGTTGGCGCGGTGAGCAGCCCGAGACTGTCCATCACCAAGGGGCTGAATCCCACGGTGGTAGCGGAGAACGGCCGGATCACCTACACCTTTACCATCCAGAACACCGGCAATACTCCCGTTACCGCGACGGACGATGTGATCCTCCGGGATACCTTCGATCCGGTTCTCAACGGTCTCACGGTGACCTACAACGGTGCGCCCTGGACTGCCGGTACGCAGTACACCTATGACGGGACCACAGGTCTGTTCGCTACAACAGCGGGGCAGATCACCGTCCCTGCGGCCACGTATACCCAGGACCCGGTGACCGGGGCGTGGGCCGTGACCCCCGGCGTCAGCGAGCTGATCGTCACCGGCACGGTATAAGAGGCAGCCAAGGACAAAAGGGAGGGCGAAGGCCCTCCTTTTTGCACCGTGTTCGACAGAAAAATGATTGACAAGCGCGGACGCACATGGTACGATTTAATCTAATTTGTTGAATCAGGTCTTTTTTGAATACAAAATGAGCAAAGGCCTTCATTTTCAGCGGGAGCATGGCTCCCGTTGGAAGTGGACGCCTTTTTTGTTGCAGCGTGGCCTAAACGGGCAGGCGGTTTGAAAAGGATCGCCGCAGAGCGCAAAACAGGACAGGAGACCAGACCGGCAGCAGTAGCCCAAATATGTGAGCATGACGGAGAATAAGTCCCGGAAAACCGTGATTTTTTCTGTTTTACATATTGTAAATTTATAAAAAGGTGTGCTATAACAGATGCATCAAAAAATGAGGGGGCCTGGATCGCCGGGCATGCATACGGAAACCATAACGGAAAGGCGGAGACAATATGCAGTATTCGGTTGAGGAGATCAAGCAGTATGCGGCGGAGGAGGACGTGAAGTTCATCCGCATGGCCTTCTGCGACGCGGCGGGCCGCCAGAAAAATATCGCCATTATGCCGGAGGAACTGGACCGGGCCTTCCAGTACGGTATTGCCATCGACGGCTCCGCCATTCCCGGCTTCGGCGGGGAGGTCCACTCTGATCTGCTGCTGCGCCCGGACCCGTCCACCCTCTGTGTGCTGCCCTGGCGGCCGGAGCATGGACGGGTGGTGCGGATGTTCTGCGCCGTGACCCAGCCAGACGGCACCGTCATCGGCGCGGACGCCCGGAGCCTGTTGAAAAAAACGGTAGAGGACGCCAAAAAGGCCGGATTGACCTTTGCCTTCGGAACGGAGATGGAATTCTATCTGTTCCGGCTGGACGAGGACGGCGAGCCTACCAAAATTCCCTATGACCGTGCCGGTTACATGGACATTGCCCCGGCAGACAAGGGGGAGAATGTCCGCCGGGAGGCCTGCCTGACGCTGGAGCGCATGGGCATCCGGCCGGAAAGCTCTCACCATGAGGAGGGCCCCGGCCAGAACGAAATTGATTTCCGCTATGCAGACCCGGTCACTGCGGCGGATAACGCCGTGACCTTCCGGGCGGCTGTGGATACGGTGGCGGCCCAGAACGGGCTGTATGCCGATTTCGGACCCAAGCCTCTGGCAGACAAGGCGGGCAACGGAATGCACATCAACTTCTCCGCTGTCAGCGAGGATAAGCGGGACGTGATGCCCCAGGTCCTTGCCGGGGTGCTGGCCCATGTGGAGGCCATGACGGCGTTCCTGAACCCCACGGAGGAATCCTACCGCCGCTTTGGAAGCTGGAAGGCACCCGGCTATCTTTCCTGGTCCGCTGAGAACCGCTCTCAGCTCATCCGGGTCCCGGCGGCGGTGGGGGAATACCGGCGGGCGGAACTGCGGTCTCCGGACCCGCTGTGCAACCCGTATCTGGCCTTTGTTCTGCTGATTCGGGCGGGAATGGAGGGCGTTGCTCACAACATGCAGCTGCCGCCTGCGGCGGATCTGAACCTCTACACGGCGCCGGAGGAGATCCGGGCCCGGTACCGCAGACTGCCGGAGACCTGGGCGGAGGCCAAGGCAGCGGCCGCCGCCAGTGATTTTATCAAAGAACATCTTCCTGCGGCGATCATTCAATACTATACCTGACCGAACAGAAAGCACACGGCAAAAAACATAGAAAAGGAGGGGGACAACGATGGAACTTGGCCATGCGTACAGCGTTCTGGTGGTGTCCGCCTCCGCAAAATTCAATGAATCCGTCCGGGGCCTTCTGCCGGAGCGGTTCTATTGGCCGGTCACGGTGCTGACGGACGCCGCCGGTGCCCGCCGGGAGCTGCTGGAAAACAGCTACGATCTGGTGGTGATCAACACGCCGCTGCCGGATGAGTTCGGCACCCGACTGGCGCAGGATATCTGCCAGCACAGCGCCGCCGGGGTACTGCTGCTGGTGAAGGCAGAGCATTTTCCGGATATTGACGGACGGCTGACGCCACAGGGCGTTCTGGTGCTGTCCAAGCCTATGTCGACCCAGCTGTTTACCCAATCCATGCGGCTGCTGTGCGGTACCCGGGAGCGTTTGCGGGGGCTGGAAAAGAAGAATGCCACCATTGAGGAAAAAATGGAGGAGATCCGCCTTGTGAACCGGGCCAAGTGGCTGCTGATCGGGGAACTGAATATGACGGAGCAGGAGGCCCACCGATACATCGAAAAGCAGGCGATGGATCGCTGTGTGACGAAGCGGGCCGTGGCGGAGCAGATCTTGTCGACTTATAAATAAAAACTGCCAAAGCGGGACTGCGTAGACAGAACGTGAAATTTTCGGAGGAGGACGTATGACGAAATACATTTTTGTGACCGGCGGCGTGGTATCCGGGTTGGGTAAGGGCATTACTGCGGCGTCTCTGGGCCGCCTTTTAAAGACAAGAGGGCTGAAGGTGGCCGCTCAGAAGCTGGACCCCTACATCAACGTGGACCCCGGCACCATGAGCCCCTATCAGCACGGCGAGGTCTACGTCACCGAGGACGGCGCGGAAACGGATCTGGATCTGGGTCACTATGAGCGGTTCATCGACGAGGATCTGAACAAATACTCCAACCTTACCACCGGTAAGGTGTACTGGAACGTTCTGAACAAGGAGCGCCGGGGGGAGTATCTGGGCTCCACCGTGCAGGTGATCCCCCACATCACCAATGAGATCAAGGAATTTGTCTATCGGGTGGGTAAGCAAACGGACGCCGACGTGGTCATCACCGAGATCGGCGGCACCGTGGGAGATATCGAGAGCCAGCCGTTCCTGGAAGCCATCCGTCAGGTGGCTATCGAGGTGGGCCGGGAGAACAGCCTCTTTATCCATGTGACGTTGGTGCCCTTCCTCCGGGGCTCCGATGAGCACAAGTCCAAGCCCACCCAGCACTCTGTCAAGGAGCTTCAGGGCATGGGGATCAATCCCAACCTCATCGTCCTCCGGTGCGACGAGCCGCTGGAGCCTTCTATTTTTCAGAAAATCTCCATGTTCTGCAATGTAAAGCCCGACTGCGTCATTGAGAACATCACGCTGCCCTGCCTGTATGAAGCACCGCTGATGCTGGAGCAGTCCAACTTTTCCTCTGTGGTCTGCCGGGAGTTGGGCATCGACGCCCCGGCACCGGAGCTGACGGAGTGGGAACACATGGTGGAGCGGATCAAACATGCGGACAGACGTGTGACCATCGGTCTGGTTGGAAAATATGTCCAGCTTCATGACGCTTATCTCTCCGTGGCAGAGGCACTGCGCCATGCGGGTTATGCTCTGGGGGCTGAGGTGGACATCCGCTGGATCGACTCCGAGACCATTACGGAAAGCGATGCGGAGGCGGTTTTGGGCGCGTTGGACGGCATCATCGTCCCCGGCGGCTTCGGCCAGCGGGGGATCAACGGCATGATCCTGACGGCGAAATACGCCCGGGAGCACCATGTTCCCTATTTCGGCATCTGCCTGGGAATGCAGATCGCTGTGATCGAATATGCCCGCCACGCCGCTGGGATCGCCGACGCGGATTCCGGCGAGTTCAACGAACTGTGCGAAAACAAGGTCATCGACTTCATGCCGGGACAGAGCGACGAGATCGACAAGGGCGGCACGCTGCGGCTGGGGGCCTATCCCTGTGTGATCCGGCCCGGCACCACCATGGAGCGGTGCTACGGCACGCTGGAGATCTCCGAGCGTCACCGCCACCGCTACGAATTCAACAACGACTACCGGGAGGCCCTCACCTCCGCGGGACTGGTCCTCTCCGGGCTGTCCCCCGATGGGCGGCTGGTGGAGACGGTGGAGCTGGCGGACCAGCCGTTCTTTGTGGGCGTTCAGTATCACCCGGAATTCAAGTCCCGGCCCAACCATGCCCATCCGCTGTTCAAGGGCTTTGTCCAAGCGGCGCTGGAGCGTGAAAACGCATAAAGCCGCAATATCTGAATTTATTTTTCAGGAGGTCTCTATGGCATCACAAACCGTTTTAGTACTCGATTTCGGAGGTCAGTATAATCAACTCATCGCCCGGCGGGTCCGGGAATGCAGCGTATACTGCGAGGTCAGGCCCTACACCACCCCGGTGGCGGAGATCAAGACGATGGCCCCCATCGGTATTATCTTTACCGGCGGGCCCAACAGTGTGTACGATCCTGCATCCCCGCAGGCGGACCCGGAGATCTTCAAGCTGGGGATCCCCAGCTTGAAGATCTCCGAGATCGGAAGAG
>OLSD01002914.1_pt1 | contig 11377 bp, 5 predicted proteins | sample 1672211 | NCBI WGS metagenome assembly OLSD01 (sample SAMEA3136659, study PRJEB25190) | human gut metagenome
CATAAAATGTCTCTCCTAGTTTTTTATTACGGTGGGATGGTTGCGAACCACCAATGTATTAGTATAGGTAGAAATTATGAAAAATGCAAACTTTGATATGTAAGATTCAATGTCTTACTGATATAATAAAGAATTGTTAAAAGTGTTTATTTTTATTAAAGGATTTTGATTTTCTGAAAGGGTGACAGAAATGGATTACAGGCGCAAGAAGAAGGTTTTAGCCAGCTATCGTAAGAACAAGCGTAAAATTTGGCTAGCTTCTGGCGTGACAATGATGGCGATCTCGAGTGGGATGTATGCAACGCAGAATGTTAAAGCTGATCAGGTAAGCGTTGAAGCACAAAATACACAACAAGTAGTCACTGATAAGGATAGTAGTAACGTATCAAATGAACAAAGTAACCAGGCAACTGTCCAATTAGATCAACAAGCCTCTGAACAAAAAGATGTGCAAAATGAAAATTCTAACACAAATGATCAAGCAAAAGTTGATTTGAATGATACAGCTCAAGAAGATAATTCCAATGCTACTGAGCAATTACAAGATAAAGGTGAAGTGGCGACAGAAGATGTAGTCGATGATCCCAATGCTACTCAAGAATTACAATTGACAACTGATGAGAAACAAGCCAATGAAAATGTGGCTGAAAATACACAAGCACAACAACTCCAAGTTAATAAAGTTGCAACTAAGGAGCAGAAACCAGATGCTATATACATAGGAGATAGTCAATACACTCGAGGGGATGCCATTGATGTGTCGTCGTACCAATCTTGGTTAAATCAAGATGATTTCAATAAATTAAAGCAATTAGGTATCAAAGCTGTTGTTGTTAAACTAACTGAAGGTCAAAGCTATGTAAATCCTGCAGCTACTAAGCAAATAAATTATGCTAAGAATGCAGGCTTAACAGTGTCTGTCTACCATTATGCGAGATTTAATGATGCTGCTACAGGTTATGCTGAAGGACAACATGTAGTAAATACGATGGAAAATCTAGGCTTAGGTCAAGATACATTGGTCTTTGCTGATATGGAAGATCATAGTACTTATAGTGATGATGTGCGTGGAAATTTGAACAGTTTTTGGGATGCTTTAACAGCAGCTGGATTCAATAATCGTGGTGTTTATACCGGTGGAAGCTATCCATATTATGAAGCTGCGATCGCAACTGTTGGTCGAGCAAAGACTTGGTGGTCACAATATCCATTTGTACCAACTAATAATGGTCATTATGAACAGAAATGGCGGAACTTAGGATATGGTGCTTGGCAATTTTCATCAACTGCTTACTTACCAGGACGAGAGAATATGGGGGCACTAGACCTTTCGATCGACTTCAATGGTTTGTTCTCAAAATCAGATACAGCTGAAAAACCTGTCACCCAACAAGTTTTTAAAGACGGACATTGGTATTTAGTTGATCAAAAAACGGGTCAATATTTAACTGGTATCCAACCAATAACTGATCAAAATAAGGTAGTTTACTATAATGATGCAGGTCAAATGCAATATGGCCAACAAAAGATCGATGGTAAATGGTATTTATTTGATCAAGTTACAGGTGCTATGCAATATGGCTTCCAAAGCTTAAATCCGTATGGTCAAGATAAGACAGTTTATTACGCCAATAACGGTCAGATGCAATATGGCCAACAAAATATTGACGGCTACTGGTATAATTTTGATACTAATGATGGAGCGATGAAGACAGGACTTGTGTGGATCCCAGAACAAAAAAAGACGGTCTATTATGCAAACAATGGTCAAATGCAATATGGTTGGCAGAAAGTAGATAATGTCATGCGTTATTTTGATACCTTTAACGGGGCAATGGTTACAGGTCAGAAAAATATTGACGGCTACTGGTATAATTTTGATACTAATGATGGAGCGATGAAGACAGGACTTGTGTGGATCCCAGAACAAAAAAAGACGGTCTATTATGCAAACAATGGTCAAATGCAATATGGTTGGCAGAAAGTAGATAATGTCATGCGTTATTTTGATACCTTTAACGGGGCAATGGTTACAGGTCAGAAAAATATTGACGGCTACTGGTATAATTTTGATACTAATGATGGAGCGATGAAGACAGGACTTGTGTGGATCCCAGAACAAAAAAAGACGGTCTATTATGCAAGTAATGGCCGGATGCAATATGGTTGGCATTGGGTAGATAATGCTACACGTTATTTTGATACTTTTAACGGGGCAATGGTTACAGGTCAGAAGTATATCAATAGACATTGGTATTTATTTGACCATAACGGCGTAATGCAACGTGGTTTTCAAAATTTGAAAGACTATGGAGATAATAAGACTGTCTATTACAATAAGGATGGTTGGATGCTTTATGGCTGGCAAGGGATAGATAATGTTCCATATTACTTTGATACCTTTAACGGAAAGATGTTGACTGGGGAACAATATATCAATGGTCATTGGTATTTGTTCAATGATAAAGGTCAAATGCAACGAGGTTTCCAAAAAGTAATGGAAAATGGCAGAGAAAAAACAGTTTACTATAACTATGATGGTTGGATGCTCTACGGTTGGCAAACGATCAATGGTAAACGTTATTACTTTGATACCTTCAATGGGGCATTATTAAAAGTAGAATAGGAGTGTATGAGTAAAATGTTTGAGAAAAAATTACACTACAAGATGTACAAAGCTGGTAAACATTGGGTATTTGCAGCAATTACAGTGGGAATTTTTGGATTTGCTAGTACGACCAGTGCTTTAGCAGATGAAACGAGTGGTAGTAATAAGATCCACACAGAACAAACGTTAAATGCTAACGAATCAACTGATACTACAACAGATGTTTCTAATGAAGAGAAAGCAACTGAAGCGAAACTTACTACACAAGATACAGATGTGGCTTCTAATGAAGAGAAAGCAACTGAAGCGAAACTTACTACACAAGATACAGATGTGGCTTCTAGTGAAGAAAAAACAACTAATGTCGAAAAAGAAGTAACAACAGTTGATGCGAATAAGGATACAACTGTTAAAAATGTGGAATCTTCCGAGCAGAATACAACAGTCGAGGATAAAAATGCTGTAGATAATACAGCTCAAGTTAACACAGTTGAAAAAGAAAATAAATATACACAAGAAAATGTAAACGGAAATTGGTACCTAAAAGATGAACAAGGGAATTATTTAACTGGTTTTCAAGAGATAAAGGACCAAAATAAGACGGTTTATTATAACCCAGACAGCAAGCAAATGGTTTACGGCCAACAAAATATCAATGGAAATTGGTATTTATTTGATACCTTCAATGGTGCAATGCAAACCGGTCTGCAATATATTCGTGATCAAAAGAAACTAGCCTACTACAATGAGCAAGGTCAAATGCAGTATGGTACAGTTAAGATCGATGGTCAAAAATACCAAGCGGATACTTTTGACGGTGCTATTAAGGGTAAAGGTCAAACTAAGATCGCTGACAATTGGTATTTGTTCAATAATGCCGGACAAGTAGTCGATGGATGGCAATGGATCAATGACCAAGGAAAGACAGTCTATTACAGTACCAAAACTGCACAAATGGTCCACGGCCAACAAAATATCAATGGAAATTGGTATCTATTTGATAAAACTACTGGTGCAATGCAACGTGGTTTCCAAAACTTGAAAGCTTACGGTGACGATAAGACAGTCTACTATAACCAAGATGGCTGGATGCTTTATGGCCAACAAAAAATCGATAATAAATGGTATAATTTTGACACCTTTAATGGTGCAATGAAGACCGGCATTGTTAAGATCCCTGAACAAAATAAGACAGTTTACTATGCTCCAAATGGTCAAATGCAATATGGCTGGCAATGGGTAGATAATGCAACTCGTTACTTCGATACCTTCAATGGTGCAATGGCAACAGGTCAAAAACTTATTACTGGCCATTGGTACTTATTTGACAAGAATGGAGCCATGCAACGAGGTTTCCAAAATCTTAAAGACTATGGCGACAACAAAACGGTTTATTATAATCAAGATGGTTGGATGCTCTATGGCTGGCAATGGGTAAATAACGCAACTCGTTATTTTGACACATTCAACGGTGCGATGACTGTAGGACAAAAGAATATCGCCAATCATTGGTATCTGTTTGATAAAGCCGGAGCCATGCAACGAGGTTTCCAATATCTACCAGAAGATAAGAAAATTGTATACTACAACCAAGATGGCTGGATGTTATACGGTAAGCAAAATATTTCTGGTAAGATATATAGCTTTAACACATACAATGGTGCCTTAGAGAATATGGATGGACAGCAAAAGCTTGATGGTAACTGGTATTTGTTTAGCAAGGGAAAAGTTTTGACTGGGTTCCAAGAGATCAAGGACCAAAATAAGACAGTTTACTACGACCCAAATACTGCACGTATGCAATATGGTTGGCAAACGATCGCTAATAATAAATATTACTTTGACACCTTTGATGGTTCGATGTATACGGGGAGTCATTTGATCGATGGAGTAGATTACTCCTTTAATGATGATGGTACATTATTGCCATTAACGATCCAAAATTATCGTGAATTGGTTGCTAAAGAAGTAGCCGATGATATTCAAAAAACTTATGGTCAAAATATTGACTATGATTGGAATAATCAAAATGATGATTATCTGGCTTTCATGTTACATGACACAGCCCAATTAGTTGCGCGTAATAATTTAGCAGCAACTTCGGAAGCTGTGCAAAAGAATTTAGCGAATAATGCTTTGTTCACAGGAACAGCTGATGTGGTGTGGACTAAGAGTTATAAAGACATGCAACAAGCTATCGATCAAGCCGCAAATGATTTTATGAATGTTTTTGCACCGGGGACTGACTTATCTAAATCAGCTATCGGTGTTGGTGCTAAGGAAATGAATGATAGTATAAATGTTGCTATCATTCTCTTTACACCAGGCAAGAATGACACATCCAAGAAAGAAATGGCTGATTCGACACTTACTGCTAAGGTGTCTGATGTTTATACAGCACCGGGTGTTAATGCACAAGCTAGTGATGGTTTACAAGCTGGAGAAACGATCAGTGCAGGTGAATTAGGTAATACCTTTAAAGTATCTCCAAGCTTGTTGAACGGTGTTAAGGGACAAAAGATCGGTGAACAAAACTTGAAATTGATCTTTAGTAGTTTACCAGGTAATGAATCAGGACTAGAAGGTCAGAAACTTTATAAGGGTACAGATGGCAATGATTATCATTACGTTTTCTGGTTAAATGATATTTTTGCAGGTCAAAAAGTTGGTAAGCAAGAGGCATTTTTGGCTGCAAATAAAGATGCTGTATATGGTGAGCCATTGCAGGTCAGCTATTCTGCTACTCTAACGTGGGGTGCTCCAGTTGAAGTCTCAACAGGTATTACAGGTGTTCCAACCAGTCAAATGACAGATGAACAGATCGATCTTGCTTATAAGACAGGGACAAATACCGGTTTGCGCTATGATGCTGTTACGGTCAAACCGATCGAAGGAATGACCGAGGATATGATCCGTGGGGTCGATATTGGTAGCTATCAATCTTTGATCAATGCAGGCGTTAAATTCTATGACTTTGATGGTAATGAAGCTCCAATTTATAAGGTTTTAAAGGATGCTGGGGTCAACTGGATCCGACTACGTGTTTGGAATGATCCATACGATGTTAATAACAACACATATGCTGGTGGCGATTGTAGTGAAGCTAACGTTGTTCAAATGGCAAAAGATGCTTCTAAGTATGGGTTGAAAGTCTTACTTGACTTCCATTACTCTGATTTTTGGGCTGACCCTGCTAAGCAACCACTACCTAAAGCCTGGGAAGATCAAACAGGCGACTCATTGGCTAAGAGTGTTTACAATTATACAAGTAAAGTCTTGACTGATTTAAAGAACGCCGGTGTTGATGTTGGAATGGTCCAAGTTGGTAATGAGATCACAAATGGTGTCTTTGGTATCTATTCCGATCGTGACCGTGGTGAATCATATTTAAATATCTGGGGCAACAAAGAAAAAGCAGCTCAAATTTCTCAATATTTGAATGCGGGTTCTAAAGCGGTTCGTGATGTTTTACCTGAAGCTAAAGTGGCCATTCAATTAGAAACACCCAATGTACCTAAATATACTAATATTATGAATGCTTTACGTGATAATAACGTTGATTATGATATTTTAGGTACGTCGTATTATCCATTCTGGTCAACACATGATGGCAATGGTTGGTATGATGATGTTGATATGGGATGGGGTGCTAACACACCTAAGAGTTTGGAAGGTATCGAAAAACTTGCTAAGCAAGAATATGGCAAGCAAGTAGTTGTGTTGGAAACTGGTTGGATCAATAATGTTCGTGATTCAGATGGTACTGGTAACTCGATCGGACCTGATTCAGAGATCCAAGCATATAGCCATGATCCACAAGGACAAGTTGATGCGATGTCAGATATGTATAAAGCTTTAGTTGCTCAAGGTGGTTTAGGCGGTTTCTGGTGGGAACCAGCATGGATCCCAGTTAAGGCTGGTTGGGAAAACTGGCAATTTAACAAGGATGCATCTGATAAGTACGGTACTGGTTGGGCTTCGCAATATGCGGTTGGTTATGCTCCAGATAGTGTGATGTATTACAATGGACAACCAACTTGGGGTGGCTCAACCTGGGATAACGTAGCCTTATTCGACGATCTAGGACATCCGCTTCAATCATTGAAGATGTACAATGGTTTCTTACATGGTTATGAAACACCCAAAGCACCTGAGAAAGCAACATCTACGCTCACCTTTAAGGTAAATAAGGTGTGGAATAGCAATAATGTAGCTTTAAAAGATGGGATCGCTGAAGGCTCCACGCTTACTGCTTCTGAAATGATCGAACCCCTTTCTGTTGCGGCAAATGAATTGCTTAGCGGAACAGGCGCATTTACTCAAGAAAATTTAGAGAAGATCGCAAGTGGTTTGGGTGGTATGACTACTGCTTTAGAAGGTTCTAAAACTTATTATGCTGATAATGGTGATGCTTATCACTATGTTTTCTGGTTTACGGAAGGCAAAACGGCTGAACAAAAAGCATGGAATTTCTATAATGATAATAAGAATGCCAAATATGGTGAGCCTTTAGTTGCAAATGTTGAAGCAACTGTAACTTGGGGTGCAGCTAAGGCATAATAAATTAGGCTAGAAGGGTGGCTCTTGAAGTAACTTTTCTAGCCTATTTTTGATAAAATCAGAATAAAATAATGCGATATCAAGGAGATGAGATAATGATGGATAGACGACTCAAGCATATTTTGAAGGCACAAAATATGATGGCCAAACGAAAAGTTTTTTATATTTCAAGTGCAACCGTAGCTTTATTAGCAACAGGTATATATTCACCGCAAGTGATACAAGCAGATCAAACTGCTACAACGGCAAGTACTCAGGTTCAAACTGAACAGTCTGAGGTACAAAAGGTAGAAGAAAATTCTAAAGTAGAAACATCACAAGTTGATGTAGAAAGTACCACTGACTCGGAGCAATCAGAAAACACAACGACAGCAACTACTTCAGAGGCAAATGAAGCCACACAGACAAACGATCTGACAGCACAAGAAAATACAGAAAAAACATTAACAACTGTTGAAAGCGAAACTGAGCCAGTTCAAAAAGAAGAGCCAAAGCAACTGGTCGAGCAAAAACAGGGGAATGATTGGTATTTGATCGATAAAGCGACCGGTGAGAAAGCAACAGGTTTTCAAAGATTAGAGGAGCAGGCTAAAACTGTTTATTACAATGCTGAAGGCAAGATGCAGTATGGATGGCAATGGGTCAACAATGCCACACATTATTTCGATACATTTAATGGCTCAATGGCGACCGGCGAAAAAAATATCAATGGCCATTGGTATCTCTTTAATGAACAAGGCCAAATGCAACGAGGATTTCAAGCGCTAGAAAATAGCGATAAGAAAAAGACCGTTTATTACAATAAAGATGGTTGGATGCTTTACGGATGGCAGTGGGTCAACAATGCCACACATTATTTTGATACGTTCAATGGGGCAATGGCTATCGGTGAAAAAAATCTCAACGGTCATTGGTATCTATTTGATAGACAGGGCCAGATGCAACGAGGTTTTCAAGATCTGAACCAATACGGACAAAATAAGACTGTTTACTATAATGATCAAGGTCATATGCTCTATGGGCAACAGCGGATCGCTAATAAATGGTATAACTTTGATACGTTTGATGGTGCGATGAAGACGGGCTTTCAATATATAGCAGATCAAAATAAATGGGTCTATTATGCTGTTGATGGCAATAACAGAGGTCAGATGCAGTATGGTTTTCAAAACATTGCGGGAAAAACATATTATTTTGATACATTTAATGGAGCACAAAGTAAGAATAAACAACAAAATATCAATGGAAATTGGTACCTATTTGACGAAGCTGGTATAATGCAGACTGGTTTTCAAAATCTAGATCGTTATGGACAAAATAAAATAGTTTATTATGCACCAAATGGACAAATGCAATATGGGTATCAGACGATCGCAGATAAACGGTATTATTTTGATACGTTTGATGGAGCAATGAAACGCAATGCTTTGGTTTTTGATAAAGATAATAAAGTGTTGGTCTATTTTACCGATGATGGTTCTGCTGCTCAAGGAATGAATATCTCGATCGAAGGAAAGTTATATGGATTCACGGAAGCAGGTGCCTTGATAAATTCACCAGGTGAAGCCAAGATAGCCGGAAAATGGTATTTATTTGGTGAGAATGATCAATTACTGACAGGGATGCAGATCTTAAGTGATAAACGGCAAGTCTATTATGATCTTGAAACAGCTCAGATGAAGTACGGGCAACTAAATTTAGCTGGAAAATGGTACTTATTTGATAAGGTCAATGGTGCTATGCAAACTGGTTTCAAGAATCTGAAAGAATACGGACAAAATAAAACTGTCTATTACAATGAGCAGGGGCAAATGCAATATGGCCAACAGTTGATAGCGGGACATTGGTATTTATTTGATACATTTGATGGAGCGATGAAAACGGGATTACAATGGATCCAAGATCAAGATAAATTTGTTTATTATGCTTCAAATGGCCAGATGCAGTACGGTACGATCCAAGCAGGACGTATAACTTACTATGCAGATCAAATTACGGGTTCGATCAATGGAGTATTTAATAATGCCGAAGTTATTGGGCAAAATCCAGAGTTACCTACAGGTTGTGAGATCACAGCGGTAACAATGATGCTACGTTATGCTGGAAAAAACGTAAATAAGATCCAATTAGCTCATGAAATGCCGAGAAGTAACAATGGAGATTATGGATTTGTTGGTGATCCATTCAGTGTAACTGGTTGGTGGGTCTTTCCAACAGGTGTAGCACCAGTAGTCAATAAATATATGGGAACAAGTAAAGTTATGACTGGTGCAAGTTGGTCGGATATTTATCGGCAGTTATTGAATGGGCATCTAGTTGTGGTTTGGATGGCAAATATGAATGGCTTTGTAAACCATGCGATCACACTGACAGGATACAGTAATGGAGTGATCTACTACAACAATCCTTGGACGGCTAAAAAAGAGTCTATGACTGCAGACCAATTCTACAAGCACTGGAATGCTAATCGACAAAGAGCATTAAGTTATTAAGTGAATTAAAAGATTACAATTTAACCTAAAAAAGCTGATCAATTTCATTTTTGTGAAATTTGATCAGCCTTTTTTAGGTACGTGATGTTATTTTTAATTACTTGGAGAAATCCTTTTAGTAATGAGCTAGTGTTTGGATAACAGAGACTAGCTAAAATGATAAAACAAGGCATGAATTGAATCAAATAACGACTTCTGCCTCCTTCGAAAATTAATAGGAAGATAAAACCACCTAAAAGAGCAAGCCTAAAAAATTGAACTCCTGAGGTCTTATTCTTAAAACCTAAAAAGATGAAGGTCAAAAGTGCTATCCACCAGAGTTGGGCGACGAACTGAAAATCTTTAATATATTTTCCGGTAGTGTAGTAGATATTTTGGATCCAGTTTTTAGGTGTAGCCTCTGCTAAATTACCGTCGGCCATCCATCCTAATGAACCGTCAGCAGTATTATTTTTTTGCTTGAATAGTAGCCATTTAATATAGCCAACTGGTCCTATTTGTTTCAGATTTTTGTCAATTCGTTTAAGAGAATATTCATTGCGTTCGTGCATATTTTTAGCACGCATCATCGCTTGATCTTGTTCAAGAGAATAGCCACCAGTTCCTTCCATTCCAATAGAAATAAAGTGAAGCAATGGTTTGCTTTTGTTTGGAGTTATCGTTATATAATTTTGTTCTGAGACTTTATTTGATAATGTATAGGTCGTTCCTATAAAAGTCAGGAGCGTGAAGGTTAGTAAGATGATTCGTAGGAACATCTTGTCAGTACTTATCAACCACCAAATAACAATAGCAATAAAAGGAATAACAGCAGAAGGTTTAATAAAACAAGCAAAAGCAGCCGTTATTCCTAAAAACAATGTGAGGATGATCTTTAAATATAGCTTTTCTGTTTTATTAGCTAAGACAAAGATAAATAGATAGAGTGCCACAAAAAACATTGACCATGTATCAGTATAAGGAACGATTATATATGGAAAGACCAATAGCCCCGTTAGTTGAATATAGGTACTGTGTAAAACTAGTTTTTTATTCAGCATTGCTACAGTCAAAGTATTGAAAACAACAGCTAAGTCAACGAGGATAAGGGTAAGTAATCCTAAATTTTGCCAAGAAAGGTCTAAGCCGAAAATATCACGTAACTTCATTTGTAAGAACAAGATATTTAGATTATTTGGGTTTAAGCTAAAATAAAATTTTATAAAGCCATCATCTGGTTGTCATTGAGCGTTATATACCGATGTCACATCGTAACCGATTTTTGTGCTAGAACTAAGTACGAAATAAAGCTGAAATCCCAAAACTATGGCCGAGCAAACTGCTAAGGTCTGCCATTTCTTAAAGAATTTAGATATTTTAGGAAATAGCTTTAAAATTACGAATATTGCAAGTGCTAAGACTGAAAGTACAATTAATAGACCATTTGAAATATATTCAATATTTAAATTAGAAGAACGAATAGCTGATAACCAGCTTATGGTAATTAAAATTAAGAACAATAGATACGTAACTTTATTTGTGAAAATATTAAGTAACTTCATACTTCAACCTAACTTTCTGTTTATGATCTAGTATAAATAATACCATAGAAAAAAGGGGATAATACACATATTAATTATATTGTTCGCTATTAAAAATAGTACGTATATGTTGAAAAAAATCTAATTTAACTTTATATTATGGTTACAGATATTAATTAAAAAAAGCTGTTTCAAAA
>OLSD01002915.1_pt1 | contig 11374 bp, 7 predicted proteins | sample 1672211 | NCBI WGS metagenome assembly OLSD01 (sample SAMEA3136659, study PRJEB25190) | human gut metagenome
GTCAGATGAAACAAAAAGCGGAGTGAATACTGGATGTATTCACGAGCATTTTTGTAAAATATGACGGGAAATTTGCAAGCAGATGGCGTGCAAAGTCGCCAGATGCTCTTTGTGCGGTATTGCCTTTCAAATTCAGTGTTTCCCGGCATCTTTCCGGTCGGTGTGTTCCGGCTTCCGGTGGGCTTGCTTTTGTTCTGCCGCTTCGTAGGCACGGATAATGTCCTGTACCAGCTTGTGGCGGACAACATCGCGGTTGGTGAACTCGCAGATCGCAATGTCATTGACCTTTCGCAGAATGCGGGAGGCGATGACCAGACCGCTTTTCTGCTTGTCCGGCAGGTCGATCTGCGTGGTGTCGCCGGTGATCACCATGCGGCTGCCGTCGCCCAGACGGGTGAGGAACATCTTCATCTGTTCGCCGGTGGTGTTCTGTGCCTCGTCCAGAATGATAAAAGCGTTGTCCAGCGTTCTGCCACGCATGTACGCCAGCGGGGCAACTTCAATAGAGCCCCGTTCCAGATGCCGCTGGAACGCTTCTGCTCCAAGCATTTCAAACAAGCCGTCGTACAGCGGACGCAGATAGGGGTCTACCTTGTCCTGTAGATCGCCGGGGAGAAATCCCAGTTTTTCGCCGGCTTCCACCGCAGGGCGGGTGAGAATGATCCGGTTGACCTCGTGCCGGCGGAATGCCCGCACTGCCATAGCCACTGCCAGATAGGTCTTGCCGGTGCCGGCAGGCCCCAGCCCGAATACGATTGTATTTTCGGCAATGGCACGGACATAACTCCGCTGTCCCACGGTGCGGGTGTGCACCGGTTTTCCGGCGGCAGTCAGGCAGACGGTGTCATCATCTGCCAGTTCCGCCAGCTGTCCGGCAGAGCCGGCATCGACCATATCGGAAACATAGTGAATGGACTGGGGCGTGATCGCCTGTCCGTTGGAGATCATTTGCAGCAGAGCCGTGACTGCACCGGCGGCAAGTTCCACCTGTGCACCGTCCCCCTGTACCCGCAGTTCTTCTCCGCGGCAGATCATACGAACGTGATACCGCTGCTCCAGCAGCTTGAGGTTTTCGTCGAAGCTGCCGCATAATGTCTGAAATTGGTTTGTGTCTTGTATTGAGATCAGTCGTTCTGCCATTCCGGAATCCGTTCCTTTCCCCAGTTTGCTACAGCGGCAACATCGCACAAAGCCTGACGGCTTTGCACGCAATCTGCCGACGCATCTTACGCACAAGTTTTGTGCGGTGTTGCCTATCCTTTCCTATTATAGCATAATCTTTGTGAAATGTGAAATGGTATTTTGTTGTTTTAACAAAAAATTCAGGAATCACTGCAAAAAGCAGCAACGCCTGAATTGAAAAGCCTATTTTAGTAGAACCGGTATTCGGAAATATCTGACAAAAAGATCTGGTATAAGGAAAACATTCCGTCGTCCAGTGTGGTGCGGCTGCTCTCCAGGGACAGGAACGATGCATGCTCATACAGCGGAAACCGCAGGGTGTACTGCCACATTTCCTCCGCGGCGGAAAACAGAACGGCGGCATGATACGTGCGGCAGAATTTTTGCACGATCTGTTCCTCCGGAGAGGGAAAGTGTGTGTCATAGAGATGTTCCGTCTGGCTGTGCCGGTGTGCCGGCGGCTCGGTGCCGTCAGAAACTGCCGTGCACCGCAGCACCACCTGATCGCCCTGCTGTTCCGTCTGCCACGTCAGGCGGGAGATCTCCGGACAGTGATCCCGCAGATACAGCACCATGCAGAGCAGACAGATCTGTAACCGCCGCCGATTGGCGAAAATGCAGAGTGGTTTTTCGGCATCGGCTGTCATTTTTAGTGCTTTTCCCAGTACCATACGACACGATTCGACAAAATTCGACAATTCGCGGTCCAGAAAAAGAGCTTCGCCCGAAAGCTCGTTTTTTTGCACATATTTCAGCTGTTCCAGCCAGAGCACAGAAGGACGCATCAGCCGGCAGCAGTTGCCCTGAATGATGTTCAGTTGTTCCATTTGTTCTTCCAGCACCATGCGGGGAATCTGGTCGCCGTTTTCCTCCAGCGTCTGATACAGCCCGCTGACGGCGTTGGAAATGCCGAAGATCTTCTGCCGCATGGCAGCGATCCGGTTTTCCGTTTCATGCTGCTTGTCGGCATCGCTCCAGAGAAGATCGTCTGCCGGCTGGCTGTGGATCTGCACCAGTATTGCCGTTTTTTCGCCGTACTGCCGCGGCTCCTGCCGGACGCAGTACAGACTGCCGCCCTGCCGGAGCAGAAACATGCCGTCCTCCGGTGCACCGTTTTTATGATAGCGGGGCAAAGAGCTGTTCTGCGGTTTCTGCCGGACTGCCGCGGCATCGTTCTGCCAGAGCAGCGTGCCGTCCGGGGCATAAAAAAGAATGGCGTCTTCAGACTGCTGACACCATTTCTGGATCTGCTGTAGTTCCTCTTGCTGCATGGGCGTTCTCTCCTCCTCACTGCATGATGCTTTTGTCATTATTCTATGCTATTATTATACTACATATTTCAGAATAGGCAAATAAAAAAAATGATAATTTTGTCCACTTTTTAATTTTTGTGCAGTTTTCACAAAATATGCTTTCCTTTTTTGCGGAAAACGTGGAAAATAAGAGAACTTGCTATCCTTGCCCCTGCTTTTTTTGCGAAAGTGCTTGAATTCTTCTCCGAAATGGTGTAAAATAAGAGTATCAAGGAATCCGCTGGGAGAAAATCGGGCTTCGGTCCGGCAATTCCGCCGGTGTTTTCCTAAAAACTAGGAGGTAATTTCCAATGTCAGTTAAAGTTGCTATTAATGGTTTTGGCCGTATCGGTCGTCTCGCATTCCGCCAGATGTTTGGTGCAGAAGGCTATGAGGTTGTTGCAATCAACGACCTGACTAAGCCGTCCATGCTGGCTCACCTGCTGAAGTATGATACCGCACAGGGCGGTTATGCAGGCAAGATCGGCGAGAACAAGCACACTGTTTCTGCTGATGACGAAGCTGGTACTATCACTGTAGACGGCAAGACCCTGAAGATCTATGCAAAGGCTAACGCTGCAGAGCTGCCGTGGGGCGAGATCGGTGTTGACGTTGTTCTGGAATGCACTGGTTTCTACACTTCTAAGGCTAAGGCACAGGCTCATATCGATGCAGGTGCAAAGAAGGTTGTTATCTCTGCTCCGGCTGGTAACGATCTGCCGACTATCGTTTACAATGTAAACCACAACACTCTGACTGCTGATGACAAGATCATCTCCGCAGCTTCCTGCACCACCAACTGCCTGGCTCCGATGGCTAAGGCTCTGAATGACTATGCTCCGATCCAGAGCGGTATCATGAGCACCATTCACGCTTACACCGGCGACCAGATGATCCTGGACGGCCCGCACAGAAAGGGTGACCTGAGAAGAGCAAGAGCTGGTGCTGCAAACATCGTTCCGAACTCCACCGGTGCTGCTAAGGCAATCGGTCTGGTTATTCCGGAACTGAACGGCAAGCTGATCGGTTCTGCACAGCGTGTACCGGTTCCGACTGGTTCTACTACGATCCTGACTGCTGTTGTTAAGGGCACAGACGTAACCAAGGAAGGTATCAACGCTGCTATGAAGGCTGCTGCTACTGAATCCTATGGTTACAACGAAGAACCGATCGTTTCTTCTGACGTTATCGGCATGAAGTACGGTTCTCTGTTCGATGCAACTCAGACCATGGTTTCCAAGATCGCTGATGATCTGTATGAAGTACAGGTTGTTTCTTGGTACGACAACGAGAACAGCTACACCAGCCAGATGGTTCGCACCATCAAGTTCTTCGCTGAACTGGCATAAGTTCGCGTAGCGTTCTGAACGGACAGGTTTCTGTTCGTTACCACATTGCAAAAGAAGCGGCATGGCGGTTTCGTCATGCCGCTTTTCATATGCCCTGTCGGTGTTCCCTGAAAAAATCTGCGAAAAATGGTTGACGTATCTGTTTCCAATATGGTATAATAAAAATGAGAAAATGAAGCTCTGTGTAAAGCCTGCTGACAGGTTTTTCACAGCGTTGACAAAGCATTGGGACAGAAAGGCAGGTGAGGGATCCTTGCGAAAGATCGGACGGAAAAGTTTGTCCGTTTTGCTGGCGTTGCTGCTGGTGATCGGCTGCTTTTCCGGTATGTGTCCGGTTTCAGCCGCGGGAAGTGCGGATCTGAAGATCTATCAGGACACCATTTATTACACGGTTTCTGCGATGCAAGAGGTGACGATCAAAAGTGCCCGTTCAGCAGTGACCGAAGCGGTGATACCGGCGGAACTGGACGGCTGTCCGGTGACAGAGATCGGCGAGTACGCGTTTAAAGACTGCACACGGCTGAAACGGGTGGTTTTGCCGGACACGATTCGCCGGATCGGGGAATTTGCCTTTAAGGACTGTTCCCGCCTGACAGAACTGTCCATTCCGGATACGGTTTCCGAGATCGGCTGGGGTATTGTGCAGGGTACTTCGTGGCTGGAAAACCAGACCAGCGATTTCGTATCAGCCGGACAAGGTATCCTGCTGGCGTATACCGGCACGGAAAAAGATGTGACTGTTCCGGATACCGTGCGTGCGGTCGGCGGCTATGCCTTTGACGGCTGCACCACGGTGGAAACGGTGCAGCTGCCGTCTTCACTGCGTTCGATCGATGCGTTTGCATTTTCCAATTGCATCAACCTGCGGCAGGTGCAGATCGCGGACGGGCTGGAATCCATCGGCGAATATGCGTTTCACTGGTGCGTTTCGCTGGAACAGATCGAACTGCCGGACAGCGTGAAAAACGTCGGCGGTCATGGATTCAGCTATTGCCGGTCGCTGCGGAAAGTGCGTCTTTCGCAGGCAATGACACAGATCAGCAACACCCTGTTTCAGGGGTGCAGCAGTCTGACGGAGATCGAGCTTCCCGAAAACATCAAAACGATCTACAACTATGCCTTCGACGGCTGTGCCGCACTGCAAAAGATCGTGCTGCCGGCAGCAGTGGAGGAGATCGGAGCCAGTGCCTTTTCCGGCTGCGGCAGTCTGGAACAGCTGGTGATCCTCAATCCGGCGTGCCGTATCTATGACACGGAACAAACGGTAAGTGCAAGCACCTGCATCAATGGCTTTGCGAATTCCACTGCGGAGATCTACGCTCGGAAATACAGCCGGCAGTTCCGGCCGAACGACCGGCAGCGTGGCGATATGGACGGTGACGGCAGTCTGGACACATCGGATCTGTTTTTGCTGCTGTATCTCTGTGCCTGTCGCGGAGCCGGTGTGCAGACAAATCCCACCAGTGTGGAGCTGTACTGTGCGGATTATAATGCAGACGGCAAAATTGACAATCTCGATGTCTACGACCTAATGATGCATCTGGCAAAGGTCGGTGCGGGATTGGCGGAAAAATGATTTTTATGAAAAAGAATGGATCGCCCCTTGCGAATGTTGGGGGCAAACAGGTTGAAAAGAAAGGAAGTGTTCCGCAATGCGGAAAAATTGTTGGAGAAGGTGGACCGCGTTCCTGCTGGCAGTGTGCATGAGCATTTCTCTGGTACTCGGGACAGCACAGGGGATAGGTGCTGCCGCAGAATCCAGCCAATCGCAGGAACAATTATTCAACGGTATCTATTATCAGACAGATGATGCGGGAAACGCTGTGATTACCGGCATGGAAGGGAATTTCTCTGTGCTGGACATTCCGTCCAGTATCGACGGGTGTCCGGTAACTGCAATTGCCGCGTCTGCGTTTGAACAGAATACTACTCTGAAAAGCGTGACCATACCAGACAGCGTGACCACTGTAGGCAGCCGTGCGTTTCGCGGCTGTACGTCTTTGAAAACTGTAAAGGGCGGCAGCGGGATCACCAGTGCCGGCTCCTGTATCCTAGAGGAAACCGCGTGGCTGCAAGACCAGACAGATGATGTGGCAGTGCTCTCCGACAGAGTGGCAGTTTCTGCAAAAATCGGACTGAAAACCGCAGTGGTGCCGGACGGTGTGGCAGTGCTCTGCAATACGCTGTTCAGCGATCAGACAGCTCTGACGGAAGTACAGCTTCCCGCCAGTCTGACGCATATCGGCAAAGGTGCATTTATCGGTTGTAACGCTTTGGAAAAGATCTTTTTGCCAAATCAGGTGCAGTCTGTTGGGGCTTCGGCATTTCGCCACTGCACCAGTCTGAAAAGTATCCAGCTGCCGGATGAGCTGCTCTTTGTAGGCTCCAGAGCATTTCAGAGCTGTTCTGCACTGGAAACCGTACAGTTCAACGAAAAATTACAGGTGATCTCCCAGAGTGCCTTTCAGGACTGCACGGCTCTGCGGCTGGCAGTTTTGCCGGAATCGCTGCAGCTGCTGGAAAGCAGTGCGTTTCAGGGCTGTACTTCTTTGAGCATGGCGGTGCTTGCTGGCAGTACGTTGCCGGAGATTCCGGAAAATGCGTTCAGCGGCTGTTCCATGCTGGAATATGTCACAATGAGCAATTCTGTCAAGAAGATCGGGGCAAGTGCGTTCAGCAACTGTATCAATCTGCGGAGCATGACGTTTCCCACTGCACTGACGGAGATCGGGGAATATGCATTTTCCATGTGTACCAATCTGAAAAATCTGACCATACCGGAAACGGTGGAAACTGTGGGAAAAGATGCCTTTTTCAATTCAGGCTGGAGTTTGCAGCAGTCCAGCAGCTGGAAGATCTGTGACGGTGTACTTCTGGAATACTGCGGAGAAGCCAGCGAGATCGTCATTCCGCCTACGGTGCGGCTGATCGCTACAGGATTTTTGTGCAGTGATGCAGCTCCGGTTTCGGTCACACTGCCCTATGGCATGATAAGAGTGGCAGACGGAGCGTTTCAGGGCTGTGAAACCATAGAAAGGGTGACCTTCTCAGACAGCGTGACAGAGATCGGCAATGCCGCCTTTCAGGACTGCACCTCGTTGAAAAACCTAGTGGACATGAACGCCATACAGACGATCGGCGACAATGCCTTTGAGGGCTGCACCAGTCTGGTGAATGTAGTGCTGCCGGATACGCTGACAAAGCTGGGCGTGGCGGCGTTTCGCAGCTGCTCCAGTCTGACTGCTGTGAAATTTCCGGTAAATCTGACGGAACTGCCGGAGGCGGTGTTCTATAAATGCGTTGCACTCAGCACGGAAAACGGCAGCATGGATCTGTCGAATTCGTCCCTGCAAATCGTTGGCGGTGATGCATTCGGCGGCTGTGAGAATCTGGACAACCTGACATTTCCGGCATGCTTCACCACCCTTTCGGCAAATGCGTTTTACGCACATGTGCACAAGCAGAGAACGGTGACATTCTCCGGCAATGCCTGCACGCTGCCTGACGAAGCAGGTATCTTTCCGCGGGATACGATTCTGAGAGGGCAGAAGAACTCTCCGGCACAGAACTATGCGGAAAAGTACAGTCTGGAATTTCAGGCACTCCCGGATGAAACTCCCGCTTCGACCACGACAGCCAGGACAACGACAATAGTAGAATACACCACCGAGAGAAGCACCAGCAAAATCGTAACAACTACCGAAGTCGCCACAAAGACAACGCCTGTGACCACAGTGACCCTGCCGCCGTATATCACGGTGCCCACCACACTGCCGACCACGACAACGGAAAGCAGCACTACGGAATGGAAAACCATACCGATTCCCACCGGCACGACCGCAGAAGCCTCTGCAAATACCACCACGGAAAATGTTACCACGACAACCACGGTGTCTACTGCTCCGGTACCGGTGCGGTATATCAAGGGTGACGTGGACAGAAACGCCAGCATCGACAGCACCGACCTGTTCCTGATCCTGTACGCCAGTGCCCGCATCGGTGCCGGCTATCCGATCCTGACGGACGGCACGCTGAGCGATTGGGAGATCGAAAGCATGGACGTAAACGGTGACGGTACCATTGCGGCAGACGATGCGTATGCGGTGCTGCTGTACTGCGGACTGGAGTCCGTGGGAAAACACCCCACGTCGCTGGACGATTTCGATTGGGAAAACAACACCATTTATACAGGCTAAAATAGGATATTCCAAAGGGAACAAGAGAAACGCCGCATAAAGTATCAGCTTCATGCGGCATTTTCTCGGAATGGAGAAAAAACATGCAGTATCAAAACCCGATTTTATCCGGATTTCACCCAGACCCCAGCATTTGCCGCGTGGGAAAAGATTTCTATCTGGTGACCAGTTCTTTCGAGTATTTCCCCGGGATTCCGATTTTTCACAGTCGGGATCTGGTGCATTGGGAGCAGATCGGACATTGCCTGACGCGGAACTCACAGGTGCATCTGGTGACAGGAGCACCCAACTGTCTGAACATCTACGCTCCGACGATCCGGTATCACGAGGGAACGTTCTATGTTGTGGTGACCAATGTCACCGGCGACAATCACGGTAACTTTATCGTCACGGCAACCGATCCCGCAGGCGAATGGTCCGAACCGATTCCGCTGCCCTTTGCCGGAATCGACCCGTCCCTGTTTTTTGACGATGACGGCAAGGTGTACTATCTGGGTACAGACGGCGGCATTTATCTAAGCCGGCTGGACATTGCCACCGGAGAAGCCATTGGCGAAACCCACGCCCTCTGGCAGGGCACCGCCAACAATCCGGAGGGGCCGCATCTGTACAAGATCAACGGCATGTACTACTTGCTGCTGGCACAGGGCGGCACGGAGCTTTGCCACATGGCAGTTCTGGCACGGAGCAAGTCCATTCTGGGGCCGTATGAGCCGTGCCCACACAATCCGATCCTGACCAATATCGGCAAAAACCTGCCCATTAAGGCAGCCGGTCACGCCGATCTGGTGGACGATGCCGACGGGAACTGGTGGGCAGTTTGTCTGGGCAATCGTCCGCTGGCGTATCCGTTCCGCCACAATCTGGGACGGGAAACCATGCTGGTGCCGGCTCGTCTGGAAAACGGCTGGTTCTATCTGGGTGAAGATCGTGCAGTGCTGCCGGAATTCACAGTAGAGCACGCTCCCGCAGAGGAGATTCCCGCAGGCTATGCGGCATGCAGTGCGGTGACAGATGATTTCCGCGGTGACAGTCTGCACCTGATGTGGAATTACATCTATAATCCGGTGGAGGGCTTGATACAGCAGACCGCATCTGGATTACAGATGCACGGCAACGAGGTTTCCCTCTGGGAAGATGCTCCCAAGGCGTGGCTGGGACGGCGACAGGAACACTTCTGCTGTACTGTCGAAGCAGACCTGCATTTTATACCGCAGCAGGAGGGGGAAGAAGCCGGTCTGACTGTGTACATGAATCCGGCACATCACTATGAGATTGCCCGCACCATGCGGGACGGCAGGGACTGTGTGATTTTGCGGCGGCAGATCGGCGGACTGTGTGCCGTAGAGCAGGTGCTGCCGTACAGCGATGAAACCATGACTCTGCGGCTGGAATGCAATCGGGATCGCTACCGGTTCTCGTTCCGCACGGCGGACGGCACAGTGCAGCCTGTAGGCTCCGGCGAAACCCAGTATCTGACCACAGAGGCAGGCGGCTGTTTTACCGGCAATTACATTGCCCTGTACGCTTCCGGAAACGGCAAGCCGATGACGACCACTGCGGCCTTTACCCGTTTCTCTTACCAGCCGGAAACAGAATAATCACTGGCTTCTACATCTACAGTACACCATGCAGATATGCTGTATGGTGTATTTTTTTTGGCATGAACGCGGCAAAGCGGGGCATACTTTCCTTGGGAGGAAAGTGCGATGCGAAAACTGAAAAATCGTCTGGCAGTGCTGCGGCTGCTGTTGGTGCTGTTGTTTTGTGCGGTTGCCGTATATCTGGCGTGGCTGATGCAGAAGCCGGAACTCTTGCAGGCTGCCGCCGGACAGGGCAGTTACACCTGTACCGCCGGAACAGCTGCCGGCACGATCTACGACCGGAACGGTGTGCCGCTGGTCAATACCAGGTCGGTCTGCACCGCAGTCGTCAGCCCTACGCCGGAGGCGGCGGAGGCTCTGCTGCCCCATGTACTGGACGTGGAAGCGTTTTACGAAAAGCTGGCACAGGGGAAGCCCTTTACCTGCACGGTGGACACAGCGGACATTGCCTGTCCGGACGTGACCGTGCTGGAGATTCCCCAGCGGTACACCACGCCCCAGCCGGCACAGCATGTCATTGGCTATACGCAGGAGGGGAAAGGCGTTGCCGGACTGGAATCCGCCTATGATGCGGTCTTACGCGGCGTGGATTCCCAGTGGAGCGTGACTTTTTCCGTGGACGGCAAAGGAAAGCCGCTTGCCGGCGAAGCGGCTCAGGTTCGCTACGGTGCCAATCCGGTGCAGGGCGTGATGACAACGCTGGACATTCGGATGCAGCGAATCTGTGAAACTGCCGGTGCATCACTGCAAAAGGGCTGTGTGGTAGTCATGGACGTGGAAAGCGGGGACATTCTGGGGCTTGCCAGCTTTCCCGGCTACACGCCCGATGCACTGGGAGAAGCCATGCAGAATCCGGACAGCCCCATGATCCAGCGTGCCCTGTACGCCTATCCGGTGGGGTCGATCTTCAAGCTGGTGACGGCAGCCTGTGCCTATGAAAACGGTGCGGAAACGGCGTTTCAGTGGAACTGCAACGGGGTGATTTCCATTGGCTCCCAGCGGTTCCGCTGCCACGACCCGCAGGGGCACGGACTGCAAAATCTGGCAGATGCCATGCGGAATTCCTGCAATCCCTATTTTATCGCACTGGGGCAGACGTTTTCCGGAAAGGAACTGCTGGGAACGGCAAAGGCTCTGGGCTTCGGGACGGAAACGGTGCTGACCTCCAACATGATCGGCTCCAGCGGGACACTGCCGACATTGCAGCAGCTGAAACTGCCGGCGGAGCAGGCGAACTTTTCGTTCGGACAGGGCGTTCTCACGGCGACACCCCTGCAAATCACCCGTATGACCTGTGCCATTGCCGGAAACGGTACCCTGCCGGCTGTGCGGCTGGTGCGTGGCGTGACGGAAAACGGGCGGACAGTGCTGCGGGAGGAAACGGGACTTTCTGAAACCGGCATTTCTGCGGACACGGCACAGTTTCTGCGGCGGCTCATGTGCTACACGGCGGCGGACGAGGATTTTCAGGGCATGCCTGCCCATGTTTCCATGGGAGCAAAAACCTCTACGGCACAGACCGGCAGGGTGGACGAATCCGGCGACGAATACTGCCATGGCTGGGTGACGGCGTTTTTTCCGGCAGACTGCCCGCAGTATGCCGTGACGGTACTGGCGGAGGACGGCGGCTATGGCAACCAGACTGCTGCACCGGTGCTCCGGCAGATCGCGGCGGCGATCATGGGGCTTTGAACATTCTCTTGGGCAATACCGCACAAAGATTGTGCGACAGATGCGTCGTCAAATTTTTC
>OLSD01002918.1_pt1 | contig 11358 bp, 9 predicted proteins | sample 1672211 | NCBI WGS metagenome assembly OLSD01 (sample SAMEA3136659, study PRJEB25190) | human gut metagenome
ATATATAAAAAATAAAATAAAAGGAAATCCTTGATGACTTTCTCCAACTATAAACCATAAAGGCAGATGCCAAATTCCCCAAATTGATCCTACAATCAAATTAGATTGCCAATAAGTATATTTTTTATCAAGTAACGGTTGTAATATACCTCTCCATCCTAATTCTTCATGTCCACCACCAAAAAAAATTAATTGAATAAAGAATAGTGGCATTAGATAAATTGATACTCCGTTTAATTCTCGAGAAGATACAGAAAATAGTATCAAAATTGCTATCATATGAATAATGAAATAACTACTACTATTTTCTCTCTTATTGAATACAAAATGTTTAAATTTTATATTATTACTTTTCAAATAAGACCCACTTGCAATAGCTGGTCCAAGAGCACCAACTATATGTAATATTCTCCCTATAAAAGTCTCTAATCCCAAAATATGAGATTGTGTAAATATGGCAAGAAGTCCCCAAGCTATATAAGTAATTCCAAATGTAAAATAAAGATAATTTTTTAAATTCTTTTTGTCAATTTCTGTCATTTATCTTCCTTATCTTGATTATTTTATGTATAAAATATTTTACTGCTTCTAATTGCTCTCGATTTATAACTAGGCATATTCTATCACAAAAACGCAAAAAAAGCCTTGCAATCAAGGCTTTTCATTATTGCTTCGTTACAAGGTTTTTACTCTTTTATAAGCAATCCTACACACTCGTCGGTTCGCTGTTACCGTATCGTTTCGTTATAAACTCCTTACTCTACGACTCCTATACCCCAGGGCACCTTCTCGACCTTAGGCCTCACCTTGTCGCATGAGCGGACTCAAAAGGTTCATAGAACCTTTTGAGGATTAACTGCGTTTCACTAACAAACTTACATAGTCCACGTACCTTAATAGTATAAATACTCTGAAATGGAAAATCAAAGACAAGGATTTAGTTGGATACCATGAAATTATCTAGTAAAGCAATTTCTCATCTAACAAAACTACTCCAACCATTAATTTCTAATCCCCTTTTTCTATAGGCAAGTATCCTATTTGTATGGATGATTCATCCTGCTTTGGGTGTATTATATTACAGAACGCTTTTCCATAATTGGTCAACTCAAAATACTGTAGATTGGGTTCTGTAGCAAATTGATAGGCTTCATCAGTCAAGTTATAGTATTCGTTAAGTAGATTTCTTGCTATTTTTTTAGGAGAGCTTATATATTTTTTTGCTAACTTATTAATATCTTGTTGATTAAAGCTCAGATTTGTATTGTCCAATGAATGTGCTGCTAATACTGTTGGTTTAACTAAATTTGTTTTTTGAAGTATGCTTAAACTAGTAGAAAGATCCAAAAAACTAAGCTCCTTAACAATCGAAGAGTCATCCTTGAAAAATACTACAGGTTCAACTGGAATCTGAATCTTTTTGCTTTTTTCAAGCAGGTTTTTTTTAGGATTATCATTAAATGAAATGTTATAGACTCTGATTGAATCACAGTAAACTAAGAAGTTTTCTCTAAATAACTTATCAATAATTTTTATTTCAATAGGAGAAAGTTCTTCTAATGTCTTCGCAAATGACTTGTGAACTAAGTTTGTTTTTGAACTATCAACTGTTGCAACAAGTAATTTAGCATACCTTTGCCTCAATATATCAACGTCTATGAAATATTGAGATGAATTTATTATGGAACCAACTAAAACTTTATCTGGAAATACTAGTTCTTCCGGATTTATTTTTTTCGCTTCATGAATAATTTCATCTATAAATTTTCTTACTGAATCAGGATCAAAAATAGGCTTTACTTCAAAATCCTCAAGATTAGGTTCATAAGCATCAACAGACTTTGCGACTTCCTTTTTTCTTTTTAGATAATCCAATTCAAATTTATATGTAAATGTAGAATATATCCACTGTTTTAATGGAGCTAATATCCCTTCAAATTCTTTAGCAGCAAGCTGAATAACAGCATCACTCATAGGATTAATCTCATTATTTGACATAATTTCCTCCTTCATTATTATTTCAATTAATTATATCAAAAAGAATTGACTTCTAAACCTTCTAAAAACTTAACAGTGTTGTTTTCGTCTTCACCAAGAGTAATCTTTTCGAGAGTCTGGCACATCTTTCTTCCATTAAATTTATCCTGACAACTACTCAACAATTCCTCCAATTGAGCCACATAATACTTCTCCTGCTTTTGCTCTTCACTCCCCCCTCACTTCACTTCTAGATTTTCCTTGTTTTCCCTTAGAATCTCTAAAGCTCAAAAAAACTGTGGACTCAAAAGGTTCAGTGAACCTTTTGAGGATTAGCTGCGTTTTACCAATAAACTCACACACTCGACATGATGCGTTTGCGGAAAAAGATCCACCGGCTGTACTTTTTTCAATTCATAGCCCAATTCTTGATAGCGTTTGATATCACGCGCCATGGTTGCTGGGTTACATGAGACGTAAGTAATCTTCTCAGGTTGCATGGCGACGCTGGCTTTGATGAAGCTTTCTGTCAAGCCCTTGCGTGGTGGATCCACAATGATGACGTCTGGTTTGATGCCATCCTTGCTCCACTTGGCCATGGCATTTTCAGCTGAGTCAGCCACATAGTGGGCATTTGTAATGCCGTTGCGTTCTGCATTTTTCTTGGCATCTTCGACGGCTGTTTCGATGACTTCAACGCCGTAGACTTCCTTGACCTGTTTTGCAAATGACAAACCGATTGTCCCGATTCCTGAATAGGCATCAATAACAATGCTGTCGCTGTTTAGATCTGAGAAGTCAATAGCTGTTTGATAGAGTTTTTCAGCCATCTCGGTGTTAACCTGATAGAAAGACTGGGCAGAGATCTCATAGTCATTGCCCAACATACTGTCTGTGATAGTGTCTTGGCCATAAAGGGTGCGGAACTCCTTACCAAAGATGGCGTTAGTGTTCTTATCGTTGATGTTTTGGATGATGGAAACGACACTTGGGAAGGCTTCTGTAATCTTGGCAATGACTTGGTCAATGCGGAAAACTTTTGGTCTGGTCGTTACAAAGACCAACATCATCTGACCTGAATAATGACCACGACGAACTACCAAATGACGAATCAAACCTGTCTGCTCCTTCTCATCATAAGGTTTGAGGTCATAGCGACGGAGAAGGTCACGGACAAAGACAATGAGTTTATCAATTTCCTTGTCTTGGATAAGGAAATCTTCAATTGGGATCAAATCGTGAGAATTCTTGCGGTAGAAACCTGTTTCAAGCTGACCTTTAACACGGCGAACGGGTACCTGCGCCTTGTTACGGTAGGCGTAAGGCGTCTCCATCCCCAATGTTTCAGCGACCTCTACGTCTGAGATACCTGCTGTCTTATAGAGGTTGTCCACAACTTGTTTACGCTTGAACTTGAGCTGCTCCTCGTAGGTCATATGGCCAAAATCAGCAATTCCTGAACGGAGATAGGTTGCATCAATGTCCTGATTACGATTTGGTGAAAGGGTCACATAATCCTCAACCTTACCAAAGCCGATATTTTTCTTGAGCTTAAGCACGCGCATCTTGATGACTTCACCTGGAAGGGCATTATCCACGAAAAAGACAAAGCCGTCCACCTTGGCAACGCCTGCTCCTTCATGTGTCAAATCGACAATTTCAACTTCTACAATATCGTTTTTATTTAACATAATTCAACTTTCTTTACTTTTATGGGGCTTAAACATACCTTCAAAAGCCTTTTACTACCCTCCATTATAGCACATATAAATTAAATTTATGGCTGGCCATAAATAATATAGATTTTTCAGAAAAGTCATACAGTGCTATCATAGGTCCATGACAAAAAATTAAACGACTCAGCAACTTGGCTAGATGTCGTTTCTATCTAAAGGAGAATAATCATGCCAGATATTACCATTCATACAATCGAAACTGCACCAGAAGAAGTCAAAGACGTCCTTCAAACAGTCAAAGATGCCAATGGGGGATACATTCCAAACTTGATTGGTCTCCTTGCTAATGCGCCAACTGCGCTTGAAACTTACCGTACTGTCGGTGAAATCAACCGTCGCAATTCATTGACACCAACTGAACGTGAGGTTGTTCAAATTACAGCTGCTGTTACCAATGGCTGTGCCTTCTGTGTGGCAGGTCACACAGCCTTTTCAATCAAGCAAATCCAAATGACACCTCAACTTTTGGAAGCCCTTCGTAACCGTACACCAATCGAAGACGATCCAAAACTTGATACCCTTGCTAAATTCACTATTGCCGTGATCAATACCAAAGGTGCTGTTGGTGATGAAGCCTACAATGACTTCTTGGAAGCTGGTTACACTGCTCAAAATGCCCTTGACGTTATCTTGGGTGTCAGCCTTGCTAGCTTGTGTAACTACGCTAACAATCTCGCACAAACACCGATTAACCCTGAACTTCAAGAATTCGCTTAATTCAAAACCAAAGGATAAACTAGAGGAGGACCTAAGCCTATGTCACATTTTTCAAAAGAATTCCTTACTTGGTTGGACACCAACGCTGACCATATTGACCAAGAGTCTGGACCCATTGCGGACCAACTTCTTGAAAAAATTGCTGAAAACGACGTCTTTAAAATCGGCGTACCTGCTGAGTTTGATGGCCTAGGTGGTGGTCCTACTCAAGTTGTTGATGTGCTTGATGAATTGGCACAACACTCTTTGACAGCTTCCTTTATTTCTTGGGGACACCGTACTTTCATCGAGTATATCCTTGCGAGTGACAATGCTTACCCTCGTGAAACATGGTTGAAAGAATTGTATACTGGTGAGCGTGCTGGTGGAACTGGCTTGTCTAATGCAGTCAAATTCTTGTCTGATATTGAAGAATTGAATGTTACTATCAGCCAAGAAGGTGATGACTACTATCTCGATGGTCGTTTGCCTTGGGTGACTAACCTTCGTTCTGATAAATTCGCTGCTCTTTTTGCTGCTGACTTTAAAGACGGTAGCCAACCTTGGATTATCACTATTCCATCTGAAGCTGAGGGCCTCAGCCGTTCTGAAGATTTGGAATTTGTTTCCCTTCAAGGTGCTAACACTGCCTCTCTTACTTTTGATCACGTTAAGTTAGATCCTAATTGGGTCCTTTCAAAAGAAGGTACAGACTATATTGCCAAAACACGTCCGAACTTCCTTGGCTTCCAGTTTGGTCTTGCCTTTGGTTTGGCACAACGTTCTCTTGATGAGGTTGAAGCTAGTCTAAACAGTAACCGTAGCGTTCTTCGTGAGGAATTTGAAGCAACACGTGGAAATCTTCTTGCTATTCAAGACCAACTCTTTGCGGGTCTTAATGATGCTAATTATTTCATTGAAAAACCACGTGAACTTTTCCAATTGCGTATCGATATTGTCGACGTCGTAGCCAACAGCCTGCTCCTCGAACTTCAGGCTAGTGGTGGTCGTGGCTATTTGAAAGAATCAGAGTCAAGCTTTATCCGTCGTTGGAATGAAGGCGTCTTCCTTCCAATTGTATCTCCGAGTGCGGTACAGCTTCGTCACATTCTTGCAGCTAGCTAGAAAGGCTGGTAGACCAATGAAGGTATTTTTTAAGAAAATTCCCTTGGCCCTATCTAGTCTAGTTCTTGCCCTCTTTAGTTTATCCAATCAAATAAACCACTATGCCCTGATTGCTCAGGGCATTTGGTTTCTGGCAAGTATAGGTTTTATGCTTATACTAGGACGCTTGATTCTTGGCTTTGAACAAGTAAGGGAAGATTTGCACAATCCAGTCATTGCTTCGGCCTTTGCTAGCTACTTTATGGCTGCCTTTCTCTTTGCCAGCCGTCTTCCACTAGCTCAAATAGGCTTAAGTGTGACTTGGGTTGGGCTCCTTGGACTTTATATTGCCTATATTATTTTTTTCAGTCTGCGTTTTATGCGCCCACTATCTTTGAACCAAGTCTTTCCAAGCTGGTTCGTGATCTACGTTGGACCTGCTATCAGTCTTGTGACAGTACCAGCTAGTGTTCCAACTAGCATCAAGGGACTTATTCTGGGAGTAACGGCATTAGCGACTCTGGCCCTCTTTCCACTTGTTTTGTGGAGAATGAGACAGATAGCCATCCCTCACCTCTATCGACCTATACTTGCCATTTTAGCAGCACCTCTGGCCCTTCTCATCACCAGCTCAATCAAGAGTAATCAAAGACCCGCAACTATTATTTTACTTGCCCTACTTCTATTCTCACAAGCATTCTTTTTCTACGCTCTTAATCTCTTTGTAAAACTGGTTAGAAAAGGCTTTATGCCACTTTTTGCAGCTTTTAGCTTTCCCTTGGTCAATAGTGTCAATGCTTTTAAGGCAGCTACCACAAGTCTGGGTTTAGTCAATCCAGCTACCCAATTGATTTATAAGGTAGAGTTCGTCATTATTCTTCTTATCATGACCTATTTGCTCTATCATTTTCTAAAACTCTTATACAAGGCGCTTATACAAGCTCTTAATACCAAAAAAGAAGCAGGTTCAGTGTGAACCTGCTTCCTTTCTTATCTAAATCCTAGTTCTTTTAATTTTGCCTGATAAGTGTCAAAATCAATTTCAATCCCTTGACCGCCATACAAATCATAGCTGTCAATCCAATCACCATCTGAAGGAATGGTTTGCGAATTGATCCCTTTTTTGAAACTTCCAGCATTTGAAAGTCCCAAGTCCAACATGTCTGTCATACTCATATTGGTTGAGGTTAGAGAGTAGACCTTCCCCAAAGCCTCAGGCCCTTTGAAGAGGCTAAGTGGATTCTTAAGCTGCTTCATGACAGCCTGCATCACTTGTTGCTGGCGCTTGGTACGGCCATAGTCCCCCTCGTCATCCTTACGGAAACGGGCATAATTCAGAAGGGTGCGGCCATCCATATCTTGCTTACCAACTTTAATGGTTTGATTTGGCACATGGCCGTTCTTGTCCATCTTCAAATCATCTGGAACTTGTACCGAAGACACTTTTTTACCATCAATGGTCGCAAACTTCGCATTGATTTCCACACCATTTGGGAAGAGGGTATCAACCCCTGTCGCAAAGGTTTCAAAGTCAACCATGGCATAGTACTTAATATCAATGTCAAAGTTTCGTTTGAGGGTCTCACGCATGAGTTCTGCCCCTTGATGATTATTTTGCTCACCAATATTGAAAGCCGTATTGAGTTTCAAGTCCTGAGAATAGTCGGTTTCTGAAGCCCCCTTGATATTGACTAAGGTGTCTCGCATAAAGCTAACCATCTTAACCTTACCTTCTTTATTGCCCACATTGACTACCATAATGGAGTCTGTTCTGGCATCGGTAGATTCTTGGCTAACGCGCTGGTCAGAACCCAAAATAAGGATATTGACCCCATCCTTGGTATCCTTACCATTAAAGGTCTCAACTATGGCAGGCTGGTAGGATTTACCATTATTACCCGCAGCAGAAAGGTCTGTTCCCTTGTAAAATTGATAGGCCATGGCTATCACTAGGAACACAACTCCAAGACTCAAGCAACTAAGTACTAGCTTAACAACCTTCTTGAGCCTTCTCTTTTTCTTTGGTCGCTTCTTCTTGGCTACTTGCGACTTGGACCTTGGAGCCGACGTTGCTGAAGGGGACGCTTGTCTTTGAACCTTTTTACGTTTAGGTTTACTTTTAGCAACTTCCTCTCGATAGATGGGAAGCCCTTCCTCTGTCAGCTGATTGGCAGCCTCATAATCACGCTCTTGATAGTAGTCATAACGATTGTCATAAGGCTGACGCCATGCTGCTTGATAGTCCTCTATTTGCGCTTGATACCGCCGCTCAGCTTCATAGGCATCTAACTTTCCTTGGAGATAATTGAATTCTGAAGCCTGCTGTCCATTCAGGTGAGCAAGATTTTTTAAAAGATAGCTGTAACGTAACCGTTCATGATGCGTAAACGGCCCATTGTTAGATTTGGTCATAAGATTTCCCTTTAAATTTCATAGACTTGGTAAGCACCCAAGATTTTATATCCAATTCCAACTGCAGTTAGCTCTTCAAGAGCGAACTGAGCCAACTTTTCCTTTGTATAATCACAATCAATAATGAAGAAATACTCGCCAAGTACCGTCTTCAACGGACGGCTTTCAATCTTGGTCAAGTCAATGCCTCGCCAGGCAAAGGTCGATAGGGCCTTGTACAGTGCCCCTGGCATATTGTCAGGCAGGGTCAAGGCCAGCGTTAATTTACAATCAATCTGATTGAGCGGAATCTCGGGAACTGTGTTCCCCAGCACCCAAAAACGGGTATAATTCTTTTCAATCTCCTGGATATCCTTAGCCAATATTTGAAGACCGTATTCCTTAGCAGCTGCATGCGGAGCGATTGCCGCATAAGGCTGATCTGGATTATCAGCGACAAAACGAGCCGCAAAGGCTGTACTTGCTGTTGTCTCAATCTTGGCATGTGGAAAATGCTGTTTAATATACTTTTTCCCTTGGGCAATGGCCTGTGGATGTGAAAAGATTTTTTCAATCTTCTCATGATGTTTAGTCGCCATCAACTGCTGCTTGATAGGCTGAACAATCTCTGCCACAGCACGAATATCAGCCTGATGGAAGAGATAGTCTAAACTCTCATGAACAGAGCCCTCAATGGAATTTTCCACCGGAATGATTGCATAATCCACACGTCCCTCTTCATAAGACTTGATAACCTCAGTAATGGTGCCTAATGAAACCAATTCTGCCTCAGGAAAAGCCTTTAAGGCTGCATTATGTGTAAACGACCCACTTGGGCCCAAATAACCTACATACATTTGATAAACCTTGCTACTTCTTCTGGCGTTCGGTTATCAACTGTGACAACCAAATCTGCTAAATCTTGATAGAGTGCCATTCGACCGTCATAAATAGCCTTAAAATCCTCTTTGGAATGATTGAGAAAGAGGGGGCGTTGATTTTTGGTATCCTTCTTAATGCGATCATAGACCACATCGAAAGAAGCGTAGAGCCAAACGTTATGCTTACGATTCTTGGTCAAGAGCTGACGATTACGCTCCGTTACAACAACACCACCTCCAGTAGAGATGATGACATCATCTCCCTCTTGGAGAAGTTCTTCCAAAGTCTCAGACTCAATCTGACGAAAGGCTGCCTCACCTTCTTTTGCAAAAAAATCAGCAATGGACATGCCGATTTTCTCCTCGATGACCTGATCCATATCCACGAAACGACCATCCAGGTATGGGGCGACGGAACTCTTACCAACTCCCATAAAGCCCAATAAAACCTTAGCCATTGAGCAATCCTTCCAAGTCACTAAAGAAGCTTGGGTAACTTGTATTGATAGCTTCTGCACGTTGCAAGTCAACCTCACCATCTTGAACCAAGAGAGCAGCAATAGCTGTCATCATACCAATACGGTGGTCACCAAAGGTATTGACCTCTGCTCCATGAAGAGCGGTCTTACCAGTGATAATCATACCATCCTCAGTTGGTACAATATCAGCACCCATAGCATTCAAGGCATCTGCTACCACCTGAATACGGTCAGTCTCTTTGACCTTAAGTTCTTCAGCATCACGAATCACAGTCTTACCTTGGGCTTGTGTCGCCAAGAGTGTGATAATTGGAAGTTCATCAATCAAACGTGGAATGATATCTCCACCAATTTCAGTTCCTTTAAGTTCTGAAGTTTCAACCGTAATGGTCGCAGATTTAGCAACCTGGTCAATATCTGAAAGGGTAATCTTACCACCCATGTCTTTGATCACATCAATGATACCCGTACGCGTCTCGTTGATACCAACATTTTCCAAGACAATCTTAGAGTTAGGCACCACAAGTCCTGCTACCAACCAAAAGGCAGCTGAAGAAATGTCACCTGGAACCACAACTTCTTGAGCAGTGAAAGTTTGGCCACCAGAAATACGAATTTCCTTGCCATCTACCTGAAGCTGACCACCAAACTGCTGAATCATATCTTCCGTATGATTACGTGTTTTTTCCTTCTCGATGATAACAGATTCGCCATCAGCTTGAAGAGCTGCAAAAATAAGGGCAGATTTAACCTGAGCAGAGGCCACAGGCAATTGGTAATGAATAGGTTTAAGAGACTTGCTACCATGCATTTTCAAAGGTGGCAAATCGCGGTCCGTCTGACCTGATACCTCTACACCCATCTGACGCAAGGGAATGGTCACACGGTCCATAGGGCGTTTTGAAAGGGAATCATCCCCAAACATCTCTACATCGAAATCTTGACCAGCGAGCACACCTGAAATCAAGCGAATGGATGTTCCAGAGTTACCCATGTCCAATTTGTTTTGAGGAGCCTTGAGACCATCAAAACCAACACCGTGAATGCGAACCACATCACCGTCATCCTCGATAGTCACACCCAGATCACGAAAGACCTGCATGGTTGAGAGGACATCCTCACCTCGTAAAATATCACGAACAGTTGTCACACCTTTGGCAAGACTTCCGAACATAATCGAACGGTGACTGATTGACTTGTCACCAGGGATACGCAAGCTGCCATGAAGACCTTGTGCCTTGGTTTCTAGTTTCATAGGTTACTCCTGAAAATTTTATAGTTGCTCTCATTATACCATAATTAAAAGCCTAACCATAGACTGAATTGTCAAAATATTCACTCTCTAGTATTAGTATACTTTTCTCTTAGAAAGGCAACTGCCTCTTGAACACGGTTCCGAATTAAGTTAGCAGACTCCTCCAAAAGACGATCTTCCTCAGCCGACAAAGACAAGTGAACAGGAGCAACCACCCCTTGACGTCCTAAAATAACTGGATAGCCAAGGTAGGTTTGATAGGCTTCTTGATAGCTTGATACTGCCACTTCTTCTTGAGCATCCGAAAGGATAATAGATACCAAACGAAGAGCCGCACTGGCAATGCCGTATGAAGTATAGCCCTTACCATAAAAGACCTTGTGGCCACCCTTCATAGAAGCCATAAAAAGATTTTGACGCTCTTCTTCACTGGTCAATACTGTAATATCTTGACCTTTGACCTTGACTTGACTCCAGGCTGTAAATTGGGAATTCCCATGTTCGCCAAGATTGTAGCCGGATACTGATTTTGGATTGACTGATAAATCATCTCCTACCGCTGCCTTCATTCTAGCTGTATCGAGTAGAGTCCCTGTCCCAATCACACGTTCTCTTGGCCAACCTGTGAACTCTTGATAGAGGGCTGATACGGCATCTACAGGGTTTGAGATAACCAAGAGTATGCCTTTAAAATCCAATTTTTTGAGTTCCTGAGAAACCTGATAAACAGCTTCTCGGGTAAATGGAAATTCAGCAAAACGGTCCTCACCGGCATTATGCTGTAACTGAATATTTCCAAGGGATGAAATAATCACATCAGCATCTTCAAGTGCTGCATA
>OLSD01002921.1_pt1 | contig 11354 bp, 10 predicted proteins | sample 1672211 | NCBI WGS metagenome assembly OLSD01 (sample SAMEA3136659, study PRJEB25190) | human gut metagenome
GCTTGCCGTTTTTGAGATACCCGCCGACGAAGCCGCCCACGTCCTTGATCGTATCTCGCTCGCCCTTGGGCAGTGCGGCATATTCGGCCACCGTTTCCCTGGTGCGGGTTGTGGTGGCAAGTTTGTCCAGAAACTCGCTCCAGAGCATCTCTTTGTTCTGCCATTTGGCCGCTTTTCGGCTCCTGCCAATGGCGATCAGGAGCTTGCGGTCGTACTTTACCTGCATGAATTTTTCCTCCTTCGGTAGATTGACATTTTTTATATGATAAGTGTACAATGTGAGCAATTCTTCAATTGAGTAAAAAGTGGTCTGCGCCCAAAATGCAGGCACAGACCTCAAAACGGATATGGTGAGCGTTCACTCCTGTACTGCGGGAGCGGATCGCTTTTTCTTTTACTTCATTCCCCCCAAAGGCATAGATGGCCTCGCAGCCGTCGCTGACTGCTTTTCCAGTTTACATGCTTACGTTTTTCGGTAAAAGCTAAGATCATCCTCGCCGTCCGCCCGCATGGGCAGTCCTTCCGCCCAGTCCGGCGCAATGGCCATAAGTCGGCAGGCTTCCTCCAGCGAGCCTTGACCGATAGGCATTTCGATGACGGCTTCGTCGTGGATGTGGAACACCACGGGATAACCGTGCGCTTCCAGCATCATCAGGGCATTGGCGAGGCTATCTCGTGCAATCGCCTGCGTCGCATTCTCTGCCAATTTTCCTCCAAACGTCTCCTGTACTACCATCTGTCCCGATGCGCTGGATGCGTAATAGCCGATGGCGTCGCTGCCGAAACGGTTTGTAGTGAAATGCGGTGACTGATAGCATAGATTTCTGCCTGAAGGAAGCCGCATGAACATCTTATCGTCCTGCCAGTACAGTGTGACCTTACCAACTCGGACGGAGGTTTTCTTGCGGATAACCGTTCTTGCCGCACGATCCAGTGCACTCCAGAAGGCCACAATATTGGGGTTGGCGGCGCGCCATGCGTCTACCAGCGGCTGCATTTCCGCCTCCGGCATCTTTGCGCCCATTGCCTTCAATGCGCCGACTCCGCCGCCGTAACCACAGTTGTGGACGAGCCGCCCCGATACGGTAAAACGATGATGTGGGCCGGCATTTCGTATGTCATAAAGTCGAGCCGTGCGTCGATGAGCTTCCAGTTCTTTCGCTTCATGCGCACCGCCTCCCGCGCTGATTCGATGATTTCTTCCTGTGTTTTCCCGGAAGACAGCATCCTGGTGACCACATTTCGAGAATAAGGCCAGTATTCCTGATCCCATTCCGATAATACCGTCACGCGCCGGTTGCCCAGATTCTTTTCTCTGGGAACAAATCGGATGTTCCCCGGCGCATAGTGACCGTTGTTGTCGATGCGATCCATCTCGTACTCCCGCCGTACATTCGGAACATTTTTCAGAATCCAGATTCCCGCCTGAATGACGGACGGAAAGCAGAATCTGACGCCGCGGCCGCCATATAAATGATACTGCCTGTCGTTGGGGTTTTCGCAGCGTCCTTTTGCAGCGGTCAGCCGCTGCTCCAGCCACATTGGAATCGGCTTGGGCCTCTGAGAGCAGTTTTGACACCCTTTGGATATTCCCCGAGTCAGATTGGAAAGATACGTCCATTGAATATTGTGGCAGGAAACGCATTCCGTCAGTACGTAACACCGACTCCATTGCTCGTTCCACCGTTTTTCCGGGTTGATTATCTTCACCCATCCGTATTGCGTGCCCACAATATTCTGTGCGTATGAGACGTGCGCCGCTGGCGGCGGCGAATCCAAAGTATACCGGCCGCGCTTGCCCCTCGATCCAGACGAGGTGATCTGCGGTCGCTGTAAGTCCGTCATAAGTCAAGACCTCCCTCTGCCCCCGATAAACAACCCCTTCATGGGATACCCAGTTTTCGCCATCCCAGAGCCTGTGATGGGGCTTCACATTCTCAATCTGTATCAGCCCATGATCCGTAAGCACCAGCTGCCCTTCTGCAATGCAACTAAGGGTAGCCTGTTTACCTTTCTGCCGATACTCATAGTTTGGATTGCCTTTGACGATGCTCTCCTGCGGAATATGGAACATGCGGCTGGCGGTCGCTTCATAGATCTTGCCCTTGCCGCGAAACTCCTCCAGCACCCACTCTTCGTTCGCCAGCCATGCCAGCACGCGCGCCTCGATGGCGGAAAAGTCCGCCACGAGAAAACGGCATCCATCCTTCGGGATGAACGCCGTGCGGATCAGCTCCGAGAGCGTGCCGGGAACGGAGGCATAGAGCGTATCCAATAGCTCTTCGTCGCCGTTTTTTACGATCTCCCGCGCCAGATCCAGGTCAGGCAAATGGTTCTGAGGGAGGTTTTGTGCCTGCACGAGGCGGCCTGCCCATCTACCGGTACGGTTTGCCCCATAGAATTGTAAAAGGCCATGCACGCGCCCATCTCTGCACACGCAGCGGGCCATGGCCTCGTACTTTTTGACGCTGGTTTTGCTCAGTTCCAGCCGCAGGTTCAACAGTTCCGCCACAATACCATCCGTCTGCGCCGCCTTTTCCTGCACGATCTTCTTGGCGAGGCTCTCCATGGGCATGTCCTGATCTGCCAGCCATGCCTTTAGCTGATTTACGCTGCCGGGGTTTTCCAGCCCTGTCAGTTCCTTTGCCCGCTGATAGGCTGCTTGCGCAAATACTGCATCGACCGCGATGGCGTTTTTCACGAGCTTCTTATCCACACGCACGCCCCGGTCGTTGATCTGCTGATCCAGCGCGTACAGTTCCCACTCCTGCTCGGGCAGGGGAAACTTTTCCAGTGCTTTTCGAATGGCGCGCTCGGTTTCCACGTCCTGGGCATTATACTGCCTGTACACCGCCCACTTTTCAGGAGCGTCGGCAGGCAGGTTTCGCGTTCTGCCGCCGTTGGTTTTGGTGGGCTTGCATGGAACGGAGAAGTAACGGATGAGGTCTTTGCCTTCCTCCATTTTCTTCTCCGTTGTCCCCAGGGCGACGGCTGCGTCTGCCAACCGCCCCGGCAGCGTCAGGTACGCCGCCATGACCATGGTACAGCGCCACTGATGCGGATCCAGCCAGTGCCTCAGGTAGCGCGATAGGCAGACGCGCTCGAACTGCGCGTTGTAGGCCACCTTGATAATACCGGGATCTTCCAGTGCAGAAATTACTTCTTTTGGAAGTGTTTCGCCGCTGGCAAGATCAATGGTCTGTACAGGTTCATCATCGAAGGCATAGGAGAACAGAAGAATCTCGAAATCCGGCGCGTCGCAGTAGCGGTACACGCCGCATCTGGGCAGCGGCGCCGAGCTGTAGGTCTCTAAGTCCAAGCCCATGAGAACGGGCATATGAATCACTCCCATCAAAAAGGCGCACCCTTTCGGATGCGCCGAGTCTGTTTCTTTGCTTATTCACATCGGAGCCGGGGCGGGATCACCTTTCGCTCCATGGTTGTTGGGTCAATGACGATGATTTCCTTATTGCGCTGATAGGCGTATTTCACGGTGTAAGCTGTTCCGCCGGTCGGTGAACCGTTATAGAGCGCCAGCACACTGTCCGCGTGGTCGACCAGATACCGATTCCGGGCGTGATAGCACCCGCTGCTGTAATGCGATTCCAGTGCGACAACATCGGAAGAATACACCAGTATGCGGAAATAGCGCTCTCGCCACGCCTCCGTCCAGTGATTCGCCTGTCCTTCGTGGGGAACGACGGTAATCAGCCGGATGTCGGGATACTCCAGCCCCTTGACGAAAAGCACCTGCTCCGCAAAGAGAATGTCCCCGCCGCGGGCTCCGCCTGCCAGAAAGGTATCGTATCCCTGCGCCGCGCACCGCATAATCTCATCCGCCAGCAGCGTCTTTATACGGATCGCCGAAGCCGACAATTCGTTTTCGCCAAAGGACAGTGATTCGGGACGATGCCCGGTAAACGCCAATCTCATTGTATAACGCACTCCTTTGCGTGGGATATATCCCAATTATACCATAAAATTTCCGATTTTGGGATATGTCCCACACGATATATCCCACATTTCTTTATCATAGACATGTGGGGAGGGGTGTGTCATGAACGCAAAACAGGCTGTTGCAGTTCGCATTCAGGAGCTTTGCAAAGAGCGGGGCATCACGGTGAACACGCTTGCCAACATGGCCGGCACCTCGCCGTCAACGATTTACAGTATGCTTAACGAGAAAAGCAACAATCCGGGCATCGTTACCATTCATCAGGTATGCGACGGACTGGAAATCTCCCTTCGGGAATTTTTTGACAGTCCTATCTTCGATGAACTGGAACAGGAGATCCAATAGCCGCGCACCATCGCTGATGCGCGGCGTTCTTATAGCGTCAGTCGAGGAAATCATCCGCGTCGTCATCGTCCAGAACGCCAAATTCATCCTCGGCGCGGACGCGACCGTTCAGCGGTTCTCCGTCCTCCCAGAATTGGATGTTGGACAATCCAGCAGCGATGCCGCGGTTGCCATTGGCATTGAAGGGATAGATGTTGATGGAAGCCCGGATGTAGCAGCCGGAGTAGATCGCCAGCGGGTCGGTGATCTTCACGCGCTTGCGGTCGACCGCGCCGGGCTGTTCCTGACTGGTGGCGTTGATAAAATAGCTGTCGGCATAGGCGGGATCCTCCGGACGATCCACATCGCCGTCGCGCAGGGGCAGCTTCAGATTGGGCGGGATTTTGCCGCCCCACTTGGGCACGCCTTCCTGTTTGGCCTGTTCAATGGCTTCCCTGATTTTCCCGATGGTCACGGTATCGCTCTTGGGAATGATGAGGGAGCAGCTGTACCTGGGTTCGCTCCCGTTGATGCTCTGAGGCTCGAAAACGTGAACGAAGGACGCGCGAACCTTGCCAGTGATGACTTTGATGGACATAGTGTTTTCCTTTCCGCCCGCATGGGGCATTCAATTAAAAGTACTAATGGAACAGAAATGTTTCTTATAGTTGTTGCTTGAGATTATTCCTTGAAATCACCTGCCGCGTCAGAATACGGCTTGCGGGGATCGGTTTCAGGGACAAGCGTCGGCGCGCCCTGGGGCTTGACGATATACTTGCCCAGCACCTCGCTGAACTTCTTTCTGCCCAGCCGCTTTTCCAGATCGCCAACGCCAAGCAGCATCGTTTTGTAAATGTCGGTGTAGCCCGCCTCGGTCGCTGCCTTGATGACCTCGGCTTCGCTGGTGTATTTGCGCACCGTGCGCCCGGCCACCAGCTTATAGCCCGGCCAGTGCTTTCCGTCCACCGCTTCCTGCGTGGCATAAGCCATGAGATCCTGCACCCAGCTGTTCAGGCTTTCGGCTACGGGCAAAATGTCGGCGATCTCCTCGTCCGAGAGCAGGTCAGGCTGCTTAAAATCCCGTTCAGCCAGGCGCATGTGATACTCGCTGCGTTTCCGGCAGGTATAGCGCGCCTTGCAGAAGCGGCACCATTCACCGGCGCAGAATTCGCCCTTGCCTTCATAGGCCAGCTGTGCTTTGGGGCGCACCTCCGTCTCCGCCCAGCGCAGCAGCTCATCTGCCTCCATCTCGTAGGAGGACAGGTTGTTCAGCCGGGGCTGTACGATGGTCATGCGCACATGGTGGATGTCGTAGAGCGGGTCGAACTCCAACAGCGCTCCCAGTGCGTAGAGCATGAGCTGACTGTTGCGATGGGCGTCTACTCTCACGCCGCGACCTGACTTAAAGTCAATCACCTCGATCACGCCGTCCGCCACGATGACCAGATCGCCGGTGCCAAAACCCTCCGGAACGTACTCGCTGTAATCCAATCGGTGCTCCACCATGATCAGCGGATCGGGACAGGAGGAGCGGACTGCCTCGATGGTTTCAATGCAGAAGGCGACGTATTCATCCGTGACGCTTTCGCCCTCGTCCGAGTAAAACTCGCTGTCCCGATGCTCGGCGTACTGCGCTTCCACAGCTTCAGCGGTCATGTCGCCCAGATAGCGGTGCAGCTTCAGCTCGCACAATTCATGGCAAAAGGTGCCCTCTTCCGCATAGGTCGAAGGCTTATCCTCGAACTGCTCGGAGAGTTTGACCGAAGGCGGGCACATCATCCAGCGGTGGGACGAGGAAGCGTTGAGCCGGGCGTGGGCGCGGCTGGTATGCTGAATTTCACTCACAGCGCAGCCACCTCGTTTTTAACGGCTTCATACTGGCTTTCCTGAAGTTCGGTAAGTTTCTTTACGCCATACTTCGTGAGGATCGCCTTGATTTTTGGGCGGTTCTCCGGAGTAGAGCGCGCCGCCACAAAGGCGCGCAGCTCCACGATGGTCGTTTTCGGCTTTTCGGGAGCCGCAGGCGGTTCATCAAAAGGCGTGGGTTCGTCGCTGGGAATCATGCCTGCCAAAGGCTGCTGTACACCGCCGAATACTTCGTTGAGCATCGCTGCGTCGCTTTCACCTGCGGCTTTACGCTGGGCAAGCTGCTCCGCGCAGTCATCCACAATGGCCTGCATGGCATCTGCCATGGCCTTGGCGCTTTTCGCCACTTCATAGAGCATCTGAATATGGATCGTCATGATATTCTCCTTTCCGGGCATTACTGCTTCTCATTTCTCAAGGCTGCCATCAGCAGAGCGCACCTACGATTGGCAACTTCCCAGGGTACACACAGATCGGTTCGTCCCATGTGACCGTAACGGGCCAATTCGGAATAAATCGGCTTATCCAGACACAGGTCACGGATCATAGCAGCGGGCGTCAGTTCGAAAACTTCCTTCACAGCCGTTTCGATGTGATTGTCGGAGATCACACCGGTACCAAAGGTGTCCACCATGATGCTGACCGGTTCGCTCCTGCCGATGGCGTATGCAATCTGTACCTCGCAGCGCTTGGCAAGGCCTGCCGCCACGATGTTCTTTGCGACCCAGCGGGCAGCGTAGGCGCCAGAACGATCTACCTTGGTCGCATCTTTGCCGGACAGTGCTCCGCCGCCAATATGTGCAACCGGACCATACAGATCTACCGCCAGCTTTCGTCCGGTCAGACCGGTATCCGCAGCAGAGCCACCCAGCACGAAACAACCGGAGGGATTGACCAGAATCCGGGTATCCTTTCTGAGCAGCTCAGGCGGGATAATCTTTTCAATCACCTCGTTCCGGATGAAATGCTTGAGACCCTTACGGTTGATCTCCGCGCTGTGCTGCACAGAAACCACAATGGTGTCAACAGCTACAGGCACTTCGTCCTCATATACAACCGTCACCTGAGCCTTGCCGTCAGCACCCATCCAGAAATAATTGCTCTTCAGTTTATCCAGACGCTTACAGATCCGGTGAGCCAGCACGACCGGCAGCGGCATATACTCATGGGTTTCATCAGTGGCATAGCCAACCATAATGCCCTGATCACCTGCGCCGATTTCCTGATTCTTATCTACAGCCGCAGCGATATCCGGCGACTGCTCATGGACAAGGAAAGCGGTCTTGATCGGCTTGCCGGGCCTTATGCCCAGATCCTCCGCTTTATATCCGATCCGATTAAAGGCATCTACCAGGATCTCGTTGAAATCAACCTTTCCAGTCGAGGTCACTTCGCCGACAATGGCAATGGCATTCTTGGTAGCCAGAACCTCCACAGCTACCTTCGCCTTGGGATCCTGCTCCAAATAGGCATCCAGAGTGGCGTCTGCAATCTGGTCGCAGAGCTTATCCGGGTGACCGGCTCTGACGGACTCTGCCGTCACCAGTCGAATGGACTTCTCGTTCATTTCGATACTCCTCTCAGTCGTAGTGGACAACCTGTGTCCGGGGACGGCGCTTTTCCTGCTGTCGAGGCTTGCTTTGCTCCCTCGCTACGTTGCGCAGGGCGAAAAACGCCGTAGGATCGGGATAACCTTCAGAATTCCGGTAACGCAGCGGCTCGTTCTCCTCCTTCAGGATCGGACACTCTGCCAGCTGGCGTTCATCCAGACGTCGCGTACAGGTTGCATACTTGGCGCAGTCAGCGCAGAAGTGATTGCGTTTCATGCCCAGGGCACCGCCTTTCTGACGAGTGCACGCCAGCAGGCGAGAACCCGAATCATGAAATAGCTGGCACCGCGCTTCAGCTGCTTCCAAACATACACCGGCTCAAACGCCGTCGCAGGATCAGCAGCAAACACATCCGTGATATACCAGACGCCCTGCGTCCTGCGAAGGAGCAGATACACGCCGTCCTCATATCGGACTTCCTGGCATTCGGTATCCAACTGAACTCCGGCAGCTTCATACGCAGTCAGGTACGCCGCCAACTCGTTCCTCAGAATAAAAGCCTGCAGGAATCGCTTGCCCAGCTTCCGATTCAGCTTCGCGAACTGCTGCCAGCCGGTTCTGCTGAAATCCACCCGCGCCCTGCGAATTGCCATACGATCATTGCTCGAATACATAAAAGTGACCTCCCACTTAATCTCGAAACGGCAACGTTTGCGCAGACATTCTGCGTACAGGCAGACTACGGGTACACTTTTCCTGCGGGTTAAGCCCGGGAACTGTTACCTTCACCGTGTGTTACCGTGTTTCTGATTTGTGGGTGGCCACCTCACGTGTATAATAATAGCCGATGTTTCCTCAGAAAAACAGGACAGCGGCTGTCACCCTGCTTTTCGCCAAACCACCTCAAAATCGGCTGTTTTTCTGTGCTTGAATCTCCTATAGCGGGTAAAAAACATCTATTTTATGCTTTTAGCCCTCCATTTCCGAGAAAATTTGCTCTTTCAGGGTGACAGCTTGTGTCATCCTCCCGAAAACTTTTTTTCAAAAAAATAAGGCGATTGGCAATCCACGCAGGGACCACCAATCGCCTTATCATATTAGTTCGGTTTATCAAAGTCCGGCCAGTTCTTAATCCGGGGATATCCGCAATCCTTCAGATATCTGGAAACCTCCTGCACTGAGTACTGATGCATGCCCATCAGCACGGCGTTAATCACAAGATCAGCCGGTGTATTTCTCAGCAGTATCCCTGCTTTCCGCATCAGATCCAGACTGAACAGCGGATCAAGATGCATACCTACGCACAGCACAGCCACCTTGTCCACGCTGTAATCATCCGCTTCCTTCGTTCGATAGCGCGTGATGCTGCGCTCAGACAGCAGCGTTTCTTCCGCAAGCTTTTCTACCTTGATCCGGTACAGATCCATGAGTTTGGCAAACGTTTCATGGAAAGTATGCGGAAGTTCAGTCAGCATCCTTGAGGTCTCCATTGCCCTCTGGTACAGCTGCGGCGCACGTTCCGACGCGGACAAGGTCAGGTTTCGCCCATTATATTCCTCATCGCTATTGAGCTGACCGTAGACATAGTGTGTCTGCTGATCCCGATAGTAAGTTCGGACAAAGCGCAGGCAGCACTGATCCACATGGGCATTGGCCCATTCGGTCAATTTGAGCTTGTTACCCTGCTTAACCACATATTCGGGATCATTGATACAAACGTGTCCATCCACATAGATATAGCGTCCTGTATCAATGATCGCCCGGAAATCCTCGTTTCGGACGTATTCGTCCAGCATTTCCTTCGGGGTAATGACAAATGTCTGATTGCCCCTGCACTCGTCCAGAGAGAAGGCAAACGGGGAGATATAGTCATCCACAACGAAATTCAGCGCGCCCTTTGCCGCCCCATACCCCGTCTGAATCATCCGATTGCGGATCTGGTAATTGTAGGCACTGAATTCCTTTGCCAGCTTCCGCCCTACCGTCTGCAGTTTATGACCCATATGCGTATTCAAGCCAGACAAGGATTCCAGTTCTTCATTGACCCGTTTTCTGAGCATCATGCGCGGCACCTGCAGACACTGACCGCCATACCTGGCCTGCCACTCGATCCACTCAATCGGGCTTCGCTTGCCTTCTTCCAATTTGACGCTTTTCCATTTTGTCAGGCAGTTGATATCATTGTTGTGCAGCTTCTGAAGCTGGAAAAACAGCTGATGTTCACAGTAATGAAAGCACTCGTGAAAAACCGGATCCTTGCCGTTGTTGACTGCACTGTCATTTACGACGATCGTGTTGGGTTCTATTGCCACGGAAGTAGGGGGGAGTTCATTCCCAGCGGCATCACGATTCTGTACCAGCACTTCGCCTGCACCAAAGAAAAGAATGCTGGAAGTGTGCTGGCGTTCATAAAGCGCATAATGCTCCACATGAAGTCCTAACCGTTCTGCCAGCACACCGGAGTTCAGGTACTTCGGATCCTGCAGACCCTCGCAAAGGAAATTCAGCAGAATATCCTCTGCTTCCTTTTCAATATCATTATGCTCGAAAACAGGAATCAGATATTCGTCCAGTTTCACACCGGCGCGATCCGGCACACACCGATAGGGCCGGATATTCCCGAATTCGCTATTCACGCCATCTTCCATATCAAACCACATGTCAATGGCATACCGTTCCGTGGTTTCGAAGTGCTCGGTATCATTTGCGACATCAACCTTCATTGTGACGACTACGAAGGCTTCCACGAAATTCCAGCTTGCCCGGGTAAAGCTGGTCCAGGTAATCTCGCCGCCAAGAGGACGAACCGTTGCCAACGAGTCCTTCTGATCTGAAGCTACCGGATATGAGTGCTCAATTGGCGTGTTCAGAACGGTAACATCATCGTCGTCCTCTTCCGGGTAATCCTCAGGACCTGTCCAAGGACATTCCCGGTATAGTTTTCCTCCGTGTCGCACACACAGTTCGCCATATCTGAGCCTCCGGGAGATCTCATCGACCAGTACGGCTTCATAGTGCTGTCGTATATAGCCGGTCATTGTCTGAATTTCCGGCAGCACGACCGTTTCTTCTGCCCACACGTCTTTAGGCGAAGGCATTCTTTCATCCTCAGATGTAAATTCGTTCAGATCCTCCCGCCTCAGTTCATACAGCTCTTCCGCAGTAAAGGGATCTCTCGATTCACCCATGCCCTTCGCCCCGCTTTCTGACATATTTTTGCGGATATGACATATCCGTATACGCTATTATATCACTACGAACATATGTTCGCAATAGATGATTTGGTAAGATGATAAGTTTAACTCAGCGTTCGGATAAACGCAAAAAATCCCGAAGAATCGCTCTTTCGGGATTTGAATATATTTACCAAGATATCGACCGTTTTTTATTGCGCAACCCAATTGCGAAAAAAGTGCGCTGCACCATATTGGGACAGCAAGCATCGCATCGCTTATAGGTAACAGCGCCCTTCAGCTTGCCTGTCGGACGGGGAATCGTATTCAGCCATGTCCAGTATGCTTCGAGAACCGGGCCGGATTTCTCCTTGCGCCGGATGAGGCGTTCTTCCGCGGTCAGTTCAACTAAATACCCCTTATGCTTTATTTTCTTTGGTGTTAAATGTTGAGATTTCCTGCAATCGTTTTCACGACTTCATAATG
>OLSD01002930.1_pt1 | contig 11334 bp, 7 predicted proteins | sample 1672211 | NCBI WGS metagenome assembly OLSD01 (sample SAMEA3136659, study PRJEB25190) | human gut metagenome
GGACCCTTATAGGGTCAAAAACAAACCACCACTTGAAGTGGTGGTTATGACTTAGTCTTTTCATCAAGCATGATATCATCTGCATTATTGACATATATCATGTGAATAGACTGGCCTAACTTAACAAGCGGTGAAACAATAGCATCTACACGCTTTAATTCTTCCGGTGTAATTGCTATTCCTTGACGACTTTCTGGTAGTCTCATAATTCTTCTGAGATGATTTGGCAGAATAAATATGCTTCTCCAGCTTACAGGATTGCCGTTGGATACAGCCGTTACAAACGTATGGTGGTTTCTTCAGTTTGTTACAAACCAATACCTCAAACTGCTTGCAATGCTCGTAGCACTTTACACGAGGACATCTCTTGCAGCTTTTTGAATACTGTAGTTTGCACTTTGAACATGCTGTTCCGTATTCATCACAGGTACTTCGCTTGCTGCAGGGATTGAAGGAATCTTTACGTACAGTCTGACTTCTTTTGAGATAGTAGAAGGGTCCTTGCCAAGTTCCCTACCTATCTCAGTAAATGAAGCTCGTTCTCTTAAGCGAACTTCTATTGTGGCTCTTTCATCAAGAACCAGATGTGCATTCTTAGCCATGGTATTCTCCTTGGATAACGCCATCCGGACTCTATTGCTGAGCCACAACTATAACTAGATATCAAGAGGTTTGCAACACTAACTTCTAGGATATATTTTGCAATACTAAGTTCCAGTTTTTGGGTGAATGGACTGGAATTTAATTTTCCAATTCACCAATATCAGTCGTACACATGCAACCATCGTATACCGCAACGGAGCATTTGCAATCGTTGATAACAATGCAACAAACGGAACAAACGTTAACGGTGTTGCAGTACCGGCCGGAAAAGAAAGAGCTCTGACAGGAAATGAAAGCATTCGTCTGGCAGATGAAGAATTTCTGTTTCGTGCATAAAACTGAATAATATATGAGAGGTATGAGGATGATTTATAAAATAGCAGCTCACAGCGATGTGGGTATTGTGAAGAAAACAAATCAGGACTCAGTACTCGTGAAAATCGCGCAGACAAACCATGATAAGGTTTGTCTGTGTGTCGTGTGTGACGGAATGGGCGGTCTGGCTGATGGTGAGTTGGCCAGTGCGACAGTGATCCGGGAGTTCGATCAGTGGTTTATCAATAAACTTCCCGGACTGCTGGAAACACCGGAATTTCCAATGGATGAACTTCGTGTACAGTGGGACGACCTGGTAATGCGGCAGAACAAGAAACTGGCAAAGTATGCATCCGGAATAGGAACACGCATGGGTACAACAGTCGTAGCTTTTCTGGTTGTGGATGACAAATATTACATCATGAACATCGGCGACTCGAGAGCTTATATGGTTTCCGATGCCATCTATCAGCTGACGAAGGATCAGACCTATGTGCAGTACGAGATGGATCTGGGACATCTGACTTGGGAACAGGCACAGACCCATCCACAGAGAAATGTACTGCTCCAGTGTGTAGGAGCATCGGATGAGATCCACCCGGATTATTTTGTGGGAGATGCCAATCCGGACACCACCTTTATTCTCTGCTCCGATGGATTCCGCCATGTGATCTCGCCGGATGAGATCTATGAGAAGTTTCGTCCGGAACTTCTGGAGAACGAAGATATTATGCTTCAGAATATCGTCTCACTGGTGGAACTGAACAAATCCAGAAAAGAAGTGGATAACATATCGGCAGCTGTTATCCGGACATGTCAGGAGGGATAAGCATGCTGCAGATAGGTTCTTATGTAGACGGAAAATACAAAGTATTAAATAAGATCGGCCAGGGCGGTATGAGTGTCGTCTATCTGGCATTGAATGAAAAAGCAAATAAAACATGGGCCATCAAAGAGGTCCGAAAAGATGGACAGCAGGATTTTACCACAGTCAAACAGGGGCTGATCGCTGAGACCAACATCCTGAAAGAACTGAATCACAAGTACCTGCCAAGTATCATCGATGTGATCGACGACGGGGATTCCTTCCTGATCGTTATGGATTATATCCAGGGAAAATCACTGGATAAGATCCTGAAGGGAAGTATGGAAAAAGAAGGGCTTCCCATCGCACTGGACGATGTGATCGCCTGGGGCAAACAGCTGTGTGAAGTGTTCTACTACCTTCATACCAGACCGAATCCCATTATTTATCGAGATATGAAACCGGGCAATGTCATGCTGAAGCCGGACGGAGAGATCTCCCTGATCGACTTTGGTACCGCCCGTACCTTTAAGCAGGGGAACAGAGAGGATACCACATGTCTGGGAACACCCGGATATGCGTCACCGGAACAGTACGGAGGAAACGGACAGTCCACACCCCGAAGTGATATTTACTGTCTGGGAGCTACCCTCCATCATCTGATCACCGGAAGAAATCCTTCCCCTACACCATTTAACTTCCCGAAGATCACACAGTGCCGGCCGAGTCTGGTAGATGAGATCCCGAGAGAGGATATGAATAAGCTGCTTGGTCTGGAGATGATCATTGATCGTTGTACGCAGTACGAACCGGAGAATCGATATGAATTCTGTCTGGAAATGCTGTACGATCGGGAATATATCGAAGAACTGAGCCTTCCATATCGAAAGAAATTAAGAAATAAGCTGCTTGGCTTTGGCGTCAGCGCAGCAGTAGCTGTCTTATGCGGCGGTATTTCCCTTGGCTGTATGCTGATGGAAAATAAAACAGAGCAGAGCGGTTATGATTATTATGTAGACCAGGCAGAGAAGAGTAACGGAACTGCCAAAGTCAATTATGCGAAAAAAGCAGTTGCCATCGACCCGGGCAAGGAAGAGGCCTATCTGGTTTATCTGGATGCCCTGCGAAACGATGAGGACGGCTTCTCCGGTCAGGACAGTCAGGATTTCAAGGCTCTACTGCAGCAGACGGCAGGAAGACAGACCTACGAAGAGGTGCTGGAAGATAATCTGGACGGTTACACGGAACTGGCCTATGAGCTGGGGATGGCTTACTACTTCCCGAGTGGTGCCGGAAAACCGGTAGGAGATAAAGAACTTGCTAAAAAATGGTTCGGTATCGTAGCACAGGCTGTATTATCCGATGAGCAGCTGAAAGCATTCGGATTGGATTCCACAGAAAAATTATCTGCGGACAAGATCCAGGAATACGATATCGACACCAATCTGGTGGAAACCTTCTTGAGTATCTGTAGTTATTACGGAAAAGTGGGTCGGGAAGATACCGTAACCGGTGAGATCAAATATTCCTACTCGGATTTCTGGGTAGAATTAAACGGTCTGGTAGGCGGACTTCCGGAGACCATCAGTACAGAAAGCCGAGAACGTCTGACACAGCTTAGACTGTTGAACGATGTATCTTATCAGCTGTATGAAAATGCAAAACAGTTCGTATCAGATGCCGGTGTGGACAAGGCAACCTTCCAGGGCGCCCTGGCAGCCATCGAGACAAGAGTTTCCGGTGCTGATACCGGTTCCAACCAGACGGCACAGCGGATCCGTGATAATACGATAACAACCGTGGATAATACAAAGAAACTGGTAGAATCTCTGTATGCACAGAATTCTGATGCCGTGAAGAGCGGAGGTGATCAGTAATGGGGCAGACACAAAATATTGAACAGCAGATCCAGTTTCTGAGCAATCTGCAGCTGGGATTTGGGATTGCTGCATTGTTGTTCCTTGCACTGGCGATATTCCTTTTCTTCTATCTGCATATCCCGCAGGTATTTAATGAATACCGGGGAAAGAGTGCTCAGAAAGCCATGGAAGAGATGGCAGCCAACAGCAGCGACTTCGGACGTATCGTTTCTATGGATAAAAAGTCCAAAAACAAGAAAAAAGGAACCGGACAGCTGGTACAGAGACGTCACTATACAGACAATCTTACCGATGATCTCAGCGGCCGGATGGGCCAGGAATTTGGCGAACCAACCGGTCAGATGAATCTGAATATGGCAAATAGTTCCGAAGCCAATAGCATGATGCAGGAAACAGCAGCCAACGGATCGGAAGCCACAGATGTGCTGGATGCAGCCATGATGAGTGGAGCCGAGGCCATAGACGTGCTGGAACCGTCCATGATGGCAGGATCGGAAGCTACAGATGTACTGGATCCGTCTATGATCGCCAACCCGGTACAGGAAAGACAGCATGTATCTACACCGGAACAGGAAGGAACCATGGTTCTGGATCCGAACATGCTGCAGCATTCCAACAGTACCTTTGAGATAGAAAGAAGTATCATCCTGATACATACGGAGAAGGTGATCTGATGAATAAGAGAAAAACAGCAAGGATATTTAATGATCTGTCGATGGTTTTCTTCCTTATATCCTCTACAGTGGTCGCATTTCTTCCGATAGCTGACAGAGAAAAACACCCGGCAATAGCAGTACTTGCCGGGGGGATCTTCTGGGTAGGATTGTTGTGGGGGATTTTCCTCTACATCCTCAGCTGTCAGAAAATAAGAAATCTGAAAAGCTATCAAAATTATCACTCGGTGGAGCGTATCGGTGCACTTGCACCTGGATCCACCAAAGAAGGATTGATTGCAGATCTTGCATTCATCCCGGGATTCCTAGTGATTATACTCGGAACCTACGTGTTCAACATACCGGATCCCGTCATGTTAGTTTGTATGTGGATAACCATGGTATCCTTCTACGGACACTTCGTCCTGAACGGAAGGGTATACAAGTTTTTGCATAAAAGAAAAGTTATAAGATACCGAAAGGTAAAAGAGGAATCAGCCGAGAAAAATACTCAGCTGAAGGAAGGAGTCTGAGGACATGAAGCAAAAAACAAAGAGAATCCTGGCGTTCGCCATGGCCGTTGTCTTCGCATTGTCAACCTGCGTAACCTCCAGTCCATACACCGTTATGGCCACGGAAGCAGGAGAAACGATCGCACCTCTTGCAGAAGAGGGAAGCGGTAGTGAAGTAGCAACTCCAGGTACAGAAACAGGAACACCTGGGGAAAGCGGTGAAGGAGGCACGGTGGCACCATCCGGCGAACCGGAAGGACCGACTACACCATCTGCACCGGAAGTACCAAAACCAACACCTAAGACATATTTAAAAGTTATTTGTGATGCTGGTCTTATCGAAGATGTACGAGTAGGACAGATTTCATTAAAATTTGCAGGGCTGGAAAATGTCATGCGTGTTAATTTAAATGAAAACAATATCATTGAGGATGGATTAACAGTCGAAAGTTGTGCATCTGATAATTACAATGTTACATATAGCGAAAAAACAGAGACAAAAGATGCAGATACCTATCGGGAGATTCACATTACCGGGTTAACACCGAAAACTGAAATCACTGGTGCTGATTCCATAACAACTCTCACAACAGTACCATATAGACTGACCGGTGACTGGGCAAATGTATCAGTCAATTGGGCAATTACAGCAGGCACAACTGCATCTGTAGATGGAAACGGTCAGGTGTATGTGGAGAACGGAGGTCAGAACTTAACATTACAGGCATCCATAGCTGGAAAGCTAGTAGCATCAAAACCAATTACAGTTACAAAGGCAAAACCGACACTTACAATTAACTGTTCTTCAAATGCACCATGGAATAAGAGTGTAGAGGTTTCAGGTAAATTGACCGTAAATGGAAATGGACTTGCTAACAAGACCATTTGCTGCTGGGTTGGAGAAACGTGGGTAGATGTTCAAACGGATGGAAATGGCGATTATAAAGGTACTATCGAATTAAAGAAATACTTTAAGCTATCAATGGCAGTAAAAGCTGTGTTTGATGAGACAGTTAGTTGTAAGGGGGCTATTGCTACATTTAGTAAAGGCTATCAACCTGGAAAAGTAAACGGAAAGCTTTCTTTGAAAGAAGATCACGATAAGGAAAATCCGTTACAGATCACTTACGGAACACAGCCAGTTGTGGAGAAGATCACAAAACTTACAACAGATAAAGATAAAGACTTAGGAAGTGAAGATCAAGAGCTTCAAGAATTCTCAGCAGAATCAGATGACGATACAGTTGTTGGAGTAAGTGTGAATAAGGATACCCGTGAGATTACGCTTGTACCGGTAAATGCATCTGACAAAAGTGTAAAAGTAACAATAACTGCAGGGACAGCAAACTACGAATTTAAAAAAGAATTGTTTGTAAAAGTAAATCCGTATAAATTGAAATTGGAAGAGTCTGTTTCTGTAGCAGGTACAGGTAAGACAGAGTACAACAATACAAAAATATATGATGCAACGGATCGCATTGACGTACAGGCTACTCTGACAGGTGATGATACTCTGACGGATGCTGCCAAGACAATTGTAGAAGAAAAGTTCAAAAATATTGTTTTCAAAGGTTATCAAAGTGGAATTGTTAACGTAGACGGCAATGAAAAAGAGCAGAAATTTACTTTTGCACCGACAGATTTTTCTTTGACACAATACGCAAATAGCAGAGACATAACCGATAATTTTGTTATCGAGGATCAGAGTAGTGAAGCAAAAGTAACTATCCTGAAAAGAACCCTGAACCTTACCGTAGCAGATTCCACACGTCCATACAGAAGCCTGGGATACACAACAGCTCTGGATCAGCTGGTATCTGTAAATCCTCAGAGCGGTGATACCGGATTTGCGGGAACGGATGCAATCGATAAACTGGAAGGATTTACCTATCCTACAGTAGTAGATACCACTGCTACAGGTCTGAATGCGGAAAATGTCAAGGTAAATGATAAGGCATCTTGCGATAAACATGCCAATGCATTGGAGCTGGATGTTAAAACAGGTGAGCCGACAGGTAACTACAAGTTTGATTTTGATAATTATACACATGGAAGCCTGACAGTTACACCCGAAAAAGCATCTGATGCAGATCATTATGTAAGCATCAATAATAGCAGTATTCATGCATATGAGAATGAAAAACACGAGCGGTATTTTGCAAAAGACCCATCTGTAACATTCGAATTCACCACACAAAGCGGATATGATCAGATTTGTCTGGCTGATACAAATGAGGATATTACAAAAGAATGGAAAGATCTTTCTGCATTAGAAGCCAAAACTGCAGTAACAAAAAGTGTATATCTGAAAAATGCAACAACAAATCATAGCACCGAGCCGTTCGACATCACCTTCATATACGATCCGGATGCACCACAGTGCAGTGAGATCAAATTCGGTGAAGAGAATAAAGTAGTAACGGAACTTGCAGAAACTATTACTTTTGGTATTTACAAAAACACAGAGATCAAAGCAAACGTAGATTTTGATGATGCAATATCAGGAGTAAAAGGATGGTCTTATTTTGTGGCAAACACAGACAAGGACAACTCTTTTGAAGGATTACTTACAAAGGATGACTATGCAGAGAAACTGGTCAATGAACATTTTGTAGCTGGAAAAGACGATCACATTGTTCCGGTAGGAAAATTAAAGGATGATCGGACTCTAGAATCTAACAACTACATTGTTTTTGTAAAAGTAATGGATAATGTAGGAAATAGTATGATCTACGGATCCAATGGTGTTGTTCTGGAAAACTTCCATGATATTACCGTTACCTATAAAGAAGACCCGGCTGAAACAACAGTTCAGCAGGGAACAGTAAGTGGCACAACCTATTACTCGGGTGATGCAAAACTGAATCTGACAGCAAAAGAGAATGCAAGCGAAAGCAAATTCTACTCCGGACTGGAAAAAATGCAGTATACAATCTCCAGATACTGGGGGGATGGAAAAACAGATGATGAAGCTGAAGTTGACGTAAAACCTAATCTCGAGGGAGTCGAATCTCCGAAAAACGAATTTCCGAAAGACGTAACTCTGGAAGAACTTCAGAAGTACTGCACCATCGAAAAACTTCTGGAACTGAAAAATGACCCGGAAAAATCCCAGGTGATCACAGTTTCCGCAACAGCCAATGACAATGCAGGAAATGCAATGGAAACCCGTGCAGACTACACACTGGTTCTGGACTCTATCGCGCCGACAGTAGAATCCTCTTATGCACAGGCAAACAACAATGGCGCTTTCCTGAATGCAAAATATGCAAACAGTGATGTAACCTATTCTGTCAACGTAACCGAGCGTTTCATAAATGAACTGAAAGTAACACTGAACGGAACCGTTTACACACTGGAAGAACTGAATTCTCAGAAGGATGCTCTGGGTATCAAAGAAATCTCCATGGATCCGGTTAATAATTTTGTGGATACAAAAGACAGCACCGTATATAGATTCACTAGCGTATTCCACAAAGATGGTGAATATACCGTACAGACCAAAGTAGCCGATGCAGCCGGAAATAAAGGGGAAGACAAAGAATTCTCCTTCGTAATCGACACAGTAAGACCTGAGATGCAGGTTACTTATACTGCATATCGTCCGAACGGAACAAGCTTTGTTCTGGATCCGTCCCAGGGACGTGCTTATGCAAATGAAGAAGTAGCTTATGTAGCTGTAACTGCAGTGATCACAGAGAGAAACTTCGATGCAAAAGATGTAAAAGTTGCTTACACAGCAGTAAACAGCAAAGGAAAAGCAGTGAAAGTTGCAGATTATGACGCAGCGATCCGCGAAGAATGGACCAACAAAGGAAATGTCAGCACAGAAGACAACCGTTTTGTATATGAACTGTCTCTGCCGACTATCAGTGTAGATGCCAACTATGATTTCGCTTATGACTACACCGATCTGGCTGGTAATCCGATCAATGAAACTATCAAACAGGCAGTTACCCTTGACCGCGTAAAACCGGAAGGTACTGTAACGGTAGAAGATCTGGTGAACGGATCTGCTTTTGAGACATGGAACAAGTTCCTGAGTGCAATTACATTTGGACACTTTGGTAAGAACAGTGTAAGAGCTTCTATGACAAGTGATGATGAGACTGCAGGTGTGGCAGCTACTCAGTATCTGACCTCTGCAAAAGCACTGACAAGAAGCGAACTGGAAGCAAGAACCGGATGGACCGGTTACAGCAGCAAGATCAGCCTGGCAGCAAGCCAGAACCTGGTTGTATATGAAAAGATCACAGATAAAGCAGGAAATATCCAGTACATCAGTACTGACGGAATCATCGTTGATAATGTGGCAACGGTAGTGAAGATCATTCCTACCAATCCTGGATGGGGCAAAGGTGTATACAGTGCTGCCGATAATCCTGGATTTGACATCAGCGTTACCGATCCTGTTGTAAACGATGCATATGCAGGACTGAAGACAATTTCCTACACAATTACAAACGGAACCACCGGTTATGTAGAATCCGGAACACTGGCAAACCTGGAGAGAACATCTCACCTGCAGAGCTGGACCGGACATGTAACTATCAACCCGGATAACTTCTACTCCAACGATGTTCGTGTGAAAGTTACCGCAGATGACTGGTCCACCAACGATGCAGCATCTGAAGAAATCAGTATCAAAGTGGATAACAAAGCCCCAATCGTAACATTCTCCTTCGATCAGAGCGATGTACACAACGGAAAATACTACAACAATGACAAAACTCTGACAATCACAGTAGACGAGCGTAACTTTGATGAAAGCTACCAGCCACAGGTTACATCTACAGCAGGCGGTGGATACAGCGTCAGCGGATGGTCTCACAACGGAGAGATCCATACAGCTACTGTAACCTTCAGCGGTGGCAGTGATTACACAGTAACCTATGACTGCTTCGACCTGGCAGGCAACAAGTCCAATACTGAGAAACTGGATGAGTTCACTGTTGATAAGACAAAACCTGTGATCCAGGTTTCTTATGACAACAACAGCGCATTGAACAACAACTATTACAAAGAAGCAAGAACAGCAACCATCACCATCACCGAGCATAATTTCAATCCTGGTGAAGTGACAGTTACAACAACAGCACAGCTGGATGGTGCAGCAGCTTCCGTACCTGGCGTAAGCGGATGGTCAGGATCCGGGGATACACATGTGGCAACCGTTTCTTACTCTGCAGATGCAGATTATACATTTACCATCAGTGCAACAGACCTGGCAAGCAATGTATCCGATCCATATGCAACAGAAAGCTTTACCGTTGACCAGACAAAACCGACTGTAGAGATCACCAACATCGAAGATCGTTCCGCAAATAACGGAGAAGTAGCTCCTGTTATCACACTGAACGATATCAACTTCGACAGTGGCAAGACAGTTGTGCACCTGACCGGAGCCAACAAGGGAGAGGTAGATACCACAGGCATGTACACTTCCACGGCAAGCAACAAAGGTCAGACACTTACTTTCTACAACTTCAAAGAAAATATGGATGATATCTATACTCTGACTGCTGAGACAACTGACAAAGCAGGAAATCAGTACAGCACATCCAAGATCTTCTCTGTAAACCGTGACGGTTCTACTTATCTGTATGACGATTATACAGAAGAACTGATCAAGAATGGTTACACCAACGATCCGAAGAATCTGGTAGTATCCGAGATCAACGTAGATACCCTGACCTTCCGGGAACTGACGGTATCCGAGAACGGAACACAGAAGACTCTGGAACAGAACAAAGACTTTGAAGTAAGTGAGTCCGGAAGCGATGTAAGCTGGAAAGAATACAAGTACACCATCAACGCATCCAACTTCGAAAATGAAGGAGACTACAACGTTTCCATCTACTCCGAAGACCGTGCAACTAACGTAACAACCAACACAGCCAAGTCCAAAGATATTCTCTTTGCAGTGGATAAGACTTCACCGGTTATCTCCCTGGCTAACATCGAAGACGGCGGAAGATACAAAGTAGAAAGCCAGAAATTCACAGCAAACGTAGATGATAACATGGCTCTGGATAAAGTTGAGTATTACGTAGACGATGAGCTGAAACAGACCTTCGATGCAGACGAAGTATCTGCAAACGGCGGTTCTCTGGACCTGAGTGTGGATTCTTCCAACACATTCCGGAATGTATCTGTAAAAGCTTATGACAAAGCAAACAACGAAGCAACAACCGCAAGCGTAGACGTCCTGGTATCTGCAAATACATGGGTACAGTTCTACAACAATAAACCGGCATTCTACGGTACGATTGGAGGCGGTGTGGCAGCAGTGGCAGCTGCAATAGCCGCAGGCGTACACTTCAGTGGCGCCGCCGCAGGAACAGCAGCTGCAGCAGGAAAAACAGCTGCAGGCGCAGGTATCTTCCTTGCAGGTAAGAAAAGAAAAAAGATGAAGAGTAAATAAGAGAAAATCATAACTGCGAAGAAACTGAGCAGTTATCGATAATCTCTATAAAAGTGTTTATTCTCTGACCGGATGTGTTCAGTACCTTCCCGGTCACAGACCAAAATGTTACTGTTCACTCCGTGCCCAGCAACACGCTGCG
>OLSD01002931.1_pt1 | contig 11331 bp, 9 predicted proteins | sample 1672211 | NCBI WGS metagenome assembly OLSD01 (sample SAMEA3136659, study PRJEB25190) | human gut metagenome
CCGTTTACTTGTTTTAGAATAAAAAATAAAGCTCCCCCAAAAGTTAGTTTTTTTAGTCTAACTTTTTTTGGGGGGCGCTACAGAATGAGATTTATATTTCAGACTTTTTATTTTCTACGCACTATTCTTTATATAAGAGTACACGACTATTAGGATAAGTTGGAAATTGATTACTAGGGATCGTCCAATCTTGTTCAGGTACTGAAAATTCATAATGGTTGACTAATTGGTCAGAAAAGACCCGTAAACTGTGTAAAGTGATCCATTCTCCTGCACAGCGATGCATTTGTCGAAAGTCTCCTCCACCTTGAGCAATCATCTCATATTCCTCTTCGTAAGAAAGATCTTTTGCTTTCCCTAAATAACGTTTGATCATGAATGAATCTGGCGCATCGATTGTACGCTCATCATGATTCGTCCCGTATAGATCCAAAATAACCCAACTATCTTTAGGAATAAGATAGCCGTCAACTGACACATCTTTTAAAGCAATGGCTGGCAACATTGGGAAAAATGGATAGTAACGACGCATTTCCTGAATAAACGGATCTTGAAGTTCTGTAAAGTCATTTTTTAACTGCTGTTTTAAGTCTGGTCGACTGAATAAAGCATGTCCCATCAAAGCTGCCCAGACTGTCAATGCTACAGTTGGTCGAATAATATTGAGCAATTCCACCGCAGCCACTTCGATTGGCAACAAATTACCATCAAGATCAGTTGCTTGGGCAAAAGCATATAAAGCGACATCTTCTTTACCTGGAACAGGGTTTGCTCGTGCATCCTCAATCAACCTTTGAGCCCATTGTTCAGATTTTTTACGATTTTCAACCCCTTTGATATGATCGATTGGCGACGTAAATGTCCCACTGATCATAGAAATTTGGTAATCAGCGAACTGATTGATTTCTTCATCGGTCGATTCTGCTAAGTTGATTCCTGACCATTCACAAATCGAAGTAAATAGTACTTGTTTACTTAAATCAAATAATTCAAATTGTCCATGTTGTTCGTTTAACGCTTGAGACAAATTTTTTTCTAAAATTTGATGGTACGTATCCATTCTTTCCGGTGTCATCAAATCCATAAAAATCGATTTGCGATGATGGTGTTGGGCACCGTCTAGTGTTTGAACACCATCTTTCCCAAACAACGTTTTTAATACTAATTTAGGCATTGCTCCTTTTCGTTTGAAATTCCTTGGATCATAAAAAATTTGAGCGGCTTCTTTTCCATAGATCACAATCGCTTCTTTATTGAAGATTTTTGCTTTCACTACTGGCGCATTTGCCTCTTTACGTAATTCCTCTAACAAGTGATAACCTTGCTCATATCTTTTTTTAATCTCGGTTATCTTTATATCGACTACTGGTACCTCTTTCATCTTTTATCTCCTCCAATAGAACACTTCATCTATTATTAGCTTATCTTTTTTTTAGATAGCTGACAAAAAAAGTGTTCTAAAATAAAAAAGACCAAATGGACTCGATTTTAGAACTATTTCTCCTCTAAAATCACTCTTTTTTCCTTAAAAAATAGGTTCCCCCATCTGTATGACACTTTTCGAGTAGGCACACAAAAAACCGATCACTCAAAGATTCATCGCTTGTGCGAATCTCTGAGGATCGGTTGGAATTGACGAGACATGCCCATCTTATTTCAATCAATTATGAATACACTAGTATCTCTTATTTATTTTGAGAATCAATGATAATAGTAACCGGACCGTCATTGATCAAAGATACTGCCATGTCAGCTCCAAATTGGCCGGTTGCTACGGTAATCCCTCTATTTCTAATCCCTTCATTAAAAGCCTCGTATAGTGGAATAGCTGTTTCGGGACGAGCTGCTGAGATGAAACTTGGACGATTTCCTTTTTTAGTATCTGCAAACAGCGTAAATTGGGACACACTCAAAATTTGTCCTTCGGCATCTTCTACACTACGGTTCATTTTTCCTTGTTCATCTTCAAAAATACGCATTTGTGCAATTTTTTTTACTAAATAATCAACATCATCTTGCGTATCTTTTTCATGAATACCTAGTAAAATAGCCAGCCCTTGATCGATCTTCCCAACTTCTTGTTGATCGATCGTCACTGAAGCTTTACTTACTCGCTGGACAACAGCTCTCACGTGTTTTCCTCCTAACCATTGGTTCGTCGCACGCTATACACATCTGGTACAGCTTTGATTTTATCCACGATGCTCTTTAGGTGAGCAAGATTTTGGATCCCTACTGTTAAATGGATCGTTGCCATTTTGTCTTTGTTGGTTCTCGCTTCCACGCTGTTTAAGTTTTTAGTCATGGTATTTACCGTTTGTAAGACATCATTTAACATGCCGGAACGATTATAACCATAAATTTCCAGATCAGCATCATATTCTTTTCTGGTATTCGAGGTATCTTCCCATTCAACTTCGATCAGGCGTTCGGCCACATTCGGCTTGTCTACTTGGACATTCGGACAGTCTCTTCGGTGAATTGAGATTCCTCTTCCTTTAGTGATATAACCCACGATATCATCTCCAGGGATCGGGTTACAGCAACGACTGATCCGAATCAACAAGTTATCGACACCTTGAATCACGACACCACCTTCATGGCGAACCTTCATTTTTTCCGGTTCTTTTTTCGGTTGGTTCATGATTTCTTCAGTTTCTTGTTTTTGTTGCTCGATCTTTTGTTCTTTTCTTTCTTTTTCAGTCAAACGGTTCGCCATCGTCAATGCACTGACTTCACCATAACCCACAGCTGCATACATATCATCTTCCGTTTGATAATTCAGCTTTTCTAAAGCATCTTGCAGCTTACTTTTTGCTAAAATTTCTTTTGGTGCAAAGCCTAGATCGATGATACATTTTGTGATTGCTTCATGTCCTTTGATGATATTTTCTTCTCTGTCTTGCGCTTTGAAGAAACGTTTGATTTTATTGCGAGCTTTACTCGTAGCAACTAATTTCAACCAATCTCGACTTGGACCAAACGAATTAGGTGAAGTCAAAATCTCAATAATGTCCCCATTTTTCAACTTATAATCTAATTGAACCATTTTGCCGTTGATTTTGGCACCCGTTGTTTTATTTCCAATGTCAGTATGGATACTATAAGCAAAATCTAAAGGTCCAGAACCTTTTGGCAGTTCTGTCACGTCCCCTTTAGGAGTGAAAACATAGACCTTATCACTAAAGATATCTCCTTTGACACCTTCCATAAATTCTGAAGCATCATAACTTTCATCTTGCAGTTCAATGATTTCGTGGAACCAGCTTAATTGTTTCGTGATACCATCTGGTTCGACCTTATCATTTTTACCTTCTTTGTATGCCCAATGTGCAGCCACCCCGAACTCGGCGATTTCGTGCATTTCTTGAGTTCGTATCTGGATCTCTACCGGATTTCCAGCTGGTCCAATGACTGTTGTATGCAAGGATTGATACATATTTGCTTTAGGCATAGCAATATAATCTTTAAACCGCCCTGGCATTGGTTTCCATTTGGTATGGATTGCTCCTAAAACAGCATAACAATCCTTGATGGAATCAACGATTACTCGTATTGCAAGTAAGTCATAGATCTCATTGAATTGTTTCTTTTGGTCTTTCATTTTCCGATAAATAGAATAAATATGTTTAGGACGTCCATAGATTTCTGCATAGATATCTAGTTCTTCTGTTGCTAGACGAATATCTTCGACTGTGGCGTTGACATATTTTTCTCGTTCTTCTCGTTTCGTTTGCATCAAATGCACGATTCGATAATACTGTTTAGGATTGAGATAGCGAAGTGCGGTATCTTCTAATTCCCATTTGATTCGACTGATCCCCAAGCGATGAGCTAATGGTGCATAAATTTCTAAAGTTTCTTGGGCGATTCGACGTTGTTTATCTTCACGAAGATGTTTTAGCGTACGCATGTTATGTAGTCGATCAGCTAATTTCACCATAATTACACGTAAATCTTGCGCCATAGCTAATAACATCTTTCGATGATTTTCTGCTAATTGTTCTTCATGTGATTTGTATTTGATTTTCCCTAGTTTCGTTACACCGTCAACTAACATTGCAACGTCTGGACCAAATTCTTCTTTCAAATCATCCAAAGTAACGTCGGTGTCTTCTACAACATCATGCAAAAAACCAGTTGCAACAGTATGGGGGTCCATTCTTAAATCAGCTAAGATCCCAGCAACTTGGATAGGATGGATAATGTATGGTTCGCCTGATTTACGAAACTGGCCATCGTGAGCAGCCGTTGCATAATCGCAAGCTTTTTGAACAAATGCTACATGATCAGGTCCCATGTATTGGCTAACCAATTTAATCACTCCAGGACCTGTCAATAATTCTTCTTTTGGCATGGAACATCCCCCTTTCAAAGGTTACGAACAACAGCTGTTGCTCCGAATAATATTAAAAACCATTCTTCTTTTGTATAACATAACTAGAAACAAACTCATGCACACCATTCATTTGATGTCATCCGTTGTTTACAATAAAATAATTGTTTTTATTATACAGATTGTTCGGAATTTTTTCAATTTTTCCTGATTTTATTCAGTTATTATCAGTGAGTGAGCTCCCACTGATAACTTGCCGCACTTAAAAGATAAAGAGGTGCCGTCTCCGTACGTAAAATCCGTGGCCCTAATCCACATAAGATTCCACCTTTTGCAACAAAGGCTTCAACTTCTTCAGGAGCAAGACCTCCTTCAGGACCAAAAATGGCTAAAATCCGACTACCATCAGTGAGTTCTTGGAATACCTTAGCTAAATTGGCTAGTTCTCCTTGTTTTGCTGACTCTTCATAAGCAATCAACAACACATCATAAGCAGATAGTCGATCAAAAAGAGCTTGCTGACTTTCCAATAATTCCACTTGGGGCGCAATCTGTCTATGAGATTGTTCAGCTGCTTCTTGAGCAATTTTGTTCAAACGTTCTTGACGTTTGTTTCTTTTTTTCGCATCCCATTTTACAATAGATGTTTTAGCTGGAAAGCCAATAAATCCATGCGCACCTAATTCTGTTCCTTTTTGAACGATCCAGTCTAGTTTATCCCCTTTTGGATAACCACTGGCAATCGTGATGTTATTGGGTAATTCCTTTTGGCTTTTTTCTTTTTCAAGCTCGCTCAAATAAACGGTATCTTCACTGATTTCTGTGATCTCCGCACGAATCGATACTTGATCGTTGAATACTAAATAGACTTGATCTTTTGGCGCCATGCGCATGACCCGTACGATATGATGAAATGCCTCTCCCGAAAGTTCGAAGCGTGTATTTGGTTGATACGCCTCTTCTAAAAAGTAACGTTGCATTTATTCCACCTCAGGCTTTTTCAAGATAATTGCATACCAATCTTTTTGTTGGAAAATTTGATCAACGACAAAGCCCTGTTCTTTCATGGCGTCAATGACCATTTGTTTTTTTTCTTCAATAATACCAGATACGATCAGGCGCCCCGTTTGTTTTAATAAGCGCCAAGCATCAGGGATCATCAACAAAATAATATCTGCTAAGATGTTCGCCACGATAACATCACTTTCGATTGTGATGCCGTTCAATAAATCATTAGCAGCTACGTGAACATCTTTGGCTACTTCATTCATATCCATATTTTCTTTCGCTGCACGAACAGCCACTTCATCCAGATCATAGGCATAAACATCTTTGGCTCCTAAATATTTTGCTGCGATACTTAAGACGCCAGAACCAGTTCCTACATCTAAAAGTGTTTCTCCGCCACGCAATACCGTTTCTAATGCTTGCAATGTTAAAGAGGTAGTTGGATGTGTCCCTGTTCCAAATGCCATTCCAGGATCTAATGTAATGATCTTTTCTAATGGATCACTTGTTTGATACGCTTCCCAACTAGGCACGATCGTTAACATTCTGGTGATCCGTACTGGGTGATAATACTTTTTCCAAGCAGTTGCCCAGTTGCTTTCTTCCACTTCACTAACGGTAATGATATTTTTACCGATCGCCAAGCCAAATTCTGGGAGTTGGGCTACACGGTCTTTGATAAAAGGCAAAATCTCTGGTAAAAAAATCGTTTCAGGGAAATAAGCCATCACCAGTGCGCCTTCTGTTAATGAAGTAAAATCTTCTTTATTCAAGATTTCCCCATATTGATCAGACTTGAAATTTTCAACGTCTAAAGCATCTTCAATCGCAACACCGCTTGCTCCTGCTTCCATTAGTATATTAGCCACAGCTTCCACTGCTTCACTGGCGGTTTCAACTTTTACTTCATTCCATTTCATGACATTCACTCCTTAATAACTTGGATAAGGCAAATAGACGTCCGTCTCATTTTGCTGTTTTTCTTCGACTAGTTTTGCTAACTGTTGATTGTCCCAATTCAACTCAAACACTGCCGTTTCATCATCTGCATCAAGAAAATCTAAGAGATCACTTTGCCCTTGCGCTGATACTTCGTTCAAATACTCAATCAATGCATCAATGACCGATTTGGCTATCCCTTTCTTTCCTTCATAAGGAATAACCGCTAAATAATCTTTTTCATCAAAATGGGATTTTTGTGGATTGAACAATAAAATACCATCTTCAAATTCAATGATTTCTTCTTCGGAAACTACACCTTCGGCATCATCGATTTCCAAATGCGCTTTATTTTCTGCAAATAGTCGGACAACGATTTCAATCGTATGGTTTTTCGTATCCCAGTCTAATGCCACATCATAATCAGTGATCGTTTTTTCGATTGTTTTGTCTAAGTAGTCAAGTAAGTTTGTTTTTTTCATTTTCTCTTCCTCCAACCCCAGTCTTCCTCCACCAGGTTCTTTCTTTGTAATGATAGATATGGATTTCCAGCCACCACAAAACGTAATGGTTTGTCTGTCCATTCTCCTTTGTTAGGAATACCGATCCTTGGCAAAGCCATGATTTTCTTAGGTATTTTTGTTTTTTCAAAAACAAAATGCAACGGACTGTCTAAAATCGATTGTCCATAAAGTTCTTGAGGTAATCCTAATGCCGCTACCAATTTTCCGGGACCGTTACTAATATCAGGACCAGTCTTCCCGCCTCTGTTAATGCTCATTTGAGCCACACCAGTTGCAGGCTCGATTGCACGGATCATTACCCCTTGTGGAATCCCTTCAGGTTGCGTAATAATATTTAAAATACGGTGGGTGTGCATCGTATAAAGATAAATCGTTCCTGGCTTTTCATACATCGCTGCCACTCGTGGGGTTCTGCGCATCCCAAAACTATGAGCCGCTTCATCTTCTGGACCAAGATATGCCTCTGCATCAACGATGTAACCACCAACGGTACCAGTTGGCGTAACATATTCTAAATACATCCCTAAAAGATCTCTGGCAACTTCGGGTGTTGTTTTATTCAATAAAAGTTCATCTAATTGCTCTTTATTTGTCATTTTATTCACCACCCTTATCATACACAATATTGAAAGCATAAGCTATGGAAACCAAGAAAAACCTACAGCAATAGACAGGCAGATAAGAATAGCCGAAAAATCCCAAAAATAGGAAGAACTATCTTCGGATTCTCCGGCTTATTTTTCAGAACTAGACACTTCTGTCACAGCCTTTTATAGGATTTTACATAGACCGTTCAAACCAGAACAAGGTTTAGCATTCATTATTTACCGATCACCAGTCGGCGAGTATAGATTCCCTGACCAGAATGCATCACTGCATCATCAATGATCGACACGAGACGATCTTCACGTGTGACAGGAGGTGTCCAGTTGGAATCAATGACTTCATCAAGTGTTCCTTCATCGACTTGTTCCAAGTACTCAATCGTCAATGAAACACTATTAGCTAAATAATCTGTAAGTAGTTTTTTGTCTGTTACGACGACTTTTTTTGCTTCCGCAGGTGTGTGTTGCCAATCTTGCGTATCATCAGGCAGATCTAATGCAAATTTTCCAGACCAGTCTTGACTAAACCACAGTGGTTCACTATTTTTCAAATCGGATATTTGAAGGTCTAATTCTCGAGCAGTATGCCAGATCAGCCAAGTTACTGATTTGATCAAAGGTGCCGGCATCGTATTTGCTTCTGCTACATCTAGCTGGTCTAACGTTTCTTCAAACCGTTCTTGTGCTCGTAACAATGTTTCACTCAATAATCGTGTCGCTTTCATTTTTCTCCTCCTCCAAGCCATCTATGTCTTCACTCCCTTTATTTTACCTCAAATCAGAATAAACGAGGAAACTGGTGCTTTATTTTAAAAGTCCCCCAGTCCTTTCAATAAGGATCCTCTCTGTTAAACTTAGCTTGAATATGAGTAAACTCGTTTCCTTTCACTTTTACGGTTTACGGCTTTCTAAATTAGCGTTACCATAAAGTGGATTGTCTTAATGTATGGTATAATTAACGAACGAAAAATAAAAAAAGGAGGCCGTTTTATGCAGCAACCTTTAGCTTATCGGATGCGTCCACGAACGATCGATGAAGTCGTAGGACAAGAACATTTAGTTGGTGAAGGAAAAATTATTCGGCGAATGGTTGATGCCAAAATGCTGTCTTCCATGATTTTATATGGTCCACCAGGAACTGGTAAAACCAGTATTGCTAGTGCGATTGCTGGCTCAACCAAATTTGCCTTTCGCATGCTCAATGCAGCAACTGATTCCAAAAAAGACTTACAAGTGGTTGCCGAAGAAGCCAAGATGAGCGGCACTGTCATCCTCTTACTTGATGAAATCCATCGTTTAGATAAAACAAAACAAGATTTTTTGCTCCCACATCTGGAAAATGGACGGATCATCATGATTGGCGCAACAACTGAAAACCCCTATATCACGATCAATCCTGCTATTCGCAGTCGAACACAGATTTTTGAAGTAAAACCCTTAAACGAATTAGATATCCAGCAAGCGGTTCGATCAGCTCTAAGTGATAAAGAGCGTGGGCTTGGTAATCTAGCTATTGAATTAGACGAAAACGCTTTGCTTCATCTATCACGGGCAACGAACGGCGATCTTCGAAGCACACTCAACGGCTTGGAATTAGCGGCTCGTTCAACCGAGCCAAATGAACAGGGGATCATTCACTTAACGCTAACGATCGTTGAAGAATGTATCCAACGAAAAGCCCTCACTCATGATAAAGACGGAGATGCTCATTATGATGTGATTTCAGCTTTTCAAAAATCGATCCGAGGAAGCGATGTTGACGCAGCACTTCATTATCTAGCCCGCTTAGTTGAGGCTGGTGATCTGGCAAGTATCTGTCGGCGCTTGATGGTGATTGGTTATGAAGATATCGGTCTAGGAAATCCTGCTGCCGCAGCTCCTTCAAAAATCGGTTCCGGCTGCGGCGAGGATCGTGCGCGCGGTTGTTGTGGTTGTTTTATTTTTCATTGCCTCGATTTTGAGCTTACAGGAAATGGATGAGCTGCGCCGGAGGCGGTTTGACTCGATGTTTCACCGCGAATTTTTTCTGCTCGGCAGGCGGCTTGCGGTGACGGGAAGCGCGTGGCTGAAAACACAGTCAGTTATTTTCCTGATGACATCTTCGCTCTCGATGCTAGGACTGCTGCTGATTGGAAATCCATATTATATTCTGGGCGGAATCGGAATCGGTGTTCTGGATGCCCTGCCGATCTTCGGCACGGGGACGGCGCTGGTGCCGTGGAGTATCCTTCTATTATTTAAGCGGGAGTGGGGACACGCACTGATTCTCTTCGGACTGTATCTGCTTTGCTATTTCCTGCGAGAGTTCACGGAGGCGCATCTGATGGGAAAGAAAATGGGACTGTCGCCGCTGGAGACGCTGGCGGCCATCTATGTGGGCTTACAGCTGTTTGGTCTGTTCGGTTTTTTGCTGGGGCCGATTGGGCTGTTGATTATTAAGGATTTTGTGGAGGAATATGGGGATGAGGACGAAGGGACGGTTGTTTATAGGTAGGTATTTTTAGAGGGGGGAAGAGGAAAAAAGTGGAGTATTGGTGGATGGACAACCTGAAATTGTTTATGGATGAAGCCGATGTGAAAACCGTTGATAAATTTTATGAGGAAGATGGAGACAATCTGGTATTAAAAGATAAGGTTTCCGAAGAAGACAGAGATAAGCTGAATGATATTTTCGGCAAACCGATGGTGATCGTTTCCACTCTGACCTCGGATAGTAAGGAAACCAAAGCAGCTCTTGCAAAAATGGACATTCCGGAAGGAACGGACCCCATGGAAGCACTTTCCCAGATGCCGCCAGAGGCACTTGCTGCAATGAAGGAACAGGTCAGTGAAAAGATCGACAAGATGCAGGATTCCATTATCACACAGGCAGGTGTTTCTTATGTCCGTGCAGAGTATGAAGCAATGGGTGAGGATGTGGATGCCATTCAGATGGATTATATGAAATCCACCGGCCTGCGGATGATCCTGATGGCGCTGATCACTATGATGGCAGCGGTCTGTGTGGTATTTCTTTCCTCCAGGGTTGCTGCTTCTCTTGGACATGATCTGAGAAACAGTGTTTACAATAAAGTAATCGGATTTTCCAGCAGAGAATACCATAAATTTTCAACCGCTTCCCTGATCACAAGATGTACCAATGATATCCAGCAGGTGCAGCAGGTAATGGCCATGCTGTTTCGAATCGTTCTGTACGCGCCGATCCTTGGTGTTGGCGGTGTGCTCCGTGTGCTGAATACGGATGCATCCATGACATGGATCCTTGGCGTAGCAGTGGCACTGATCCTGCTTGTGATCTTTGTGCTGTTCCAGGTGGCAATGCCCAAATTTACGATCCTGCAGACTCTGATCGACAAGCTGAATCTGGTTACCAGAGAGATCCTTACCGGTATCCCGGTAATCCGTGCGTTCAGTCGTGAGAAACATGAGGAAGAGCGTTTTGAGGAGGCCAATGCCACACTTACCAGAACAAACCTGTTTGTAAACAGATGTATGACTTTTATGATGCCGACCATGATGCTGATCATGAACGGAGTGTCGGTTCTTATCATCTACAGTGGCGCACATGCAGTTGACAACGGAACCATGCAGGTTGGAAATGTTATGGCGTTTATCCAGTATGCAATGCAGATCATTATGTCATTTTTGATGATCACCGCCATGTCCATTATGCTTCCAAGAGCCAATGTTGCAGCACTTCGTATTGATGAGGTCCTGAAAACAGAGGTCAGTGTCCATGATCCGGAGAATCCGGTGAAACCAGAGGCACAGACAAAAGGAACCGTAGAATTCGATCATGTAAGCTTTGCTTATCCGGAAGCCGGAGAGAATGTCCTGACTGACATTTCCTTTAAGGCAGAAAAAGGTGAGACCGTTGCCGTAATCGGAAGTACCGGAAGCGGAAAGAGTACTCTGGTAA
>OLSD01002936.1_pt1 | contig 11318 bp, 8 predicted proteins | sample 1672211 | NCBI WGS metagenome assembly OLSD01 (sample SAMEA3136659, study PRJEB25190) | human gut metagenome
TTATTCTAGAATAAAATCTACTTCCCCCAGCACTATAAAGAATTCCATCTCTAAACAAATATTTATCCGCATTACCACTAATTAGTACAGAATGATGATACCCTTTCTCTTTACTTTCCTTCTTTAAACGATCAACGGAATTATCCGACCAATCAATTACATAATTCAATTCAGAATAATACTTTCCAACACAATCATATGCAAACTTTACGTATTTGTTATCTTCTGAAACATCCCACTTCTTAAAAACATATCCATTATCCATTTTTACTTGAAGGCCCGAATACACATCAGCAATTTCACCATTACCCAATGATTTAGATTTTTCAAACGCCTTTCTTAATCCACTTTTTAATTCATAAATAAAAGGCGTCCCTTCAATGTTTCTAAATGTTTTTTGATTAAAAGAATAACTTACCCCATTTTCTTCTGTTTTATCTTCAATATCCCTCACATCGATAAAAATTGAATCCTGTCGCGCATTCTTCTGCTTATCTAACAAGAAAACAACTCCACTCACATCAGCTCCATCAAAAACTCCAAAACCTAAATGAAGACACTTTTTAATTAGTGAATTATCTAAAATCAAATTTCTTATCTTTTCAAAGCTTCCAATTGCCATCCAAGTATCAGAACTTACAAATCCAATAATTCCCTCTTTGGCAGTAAGTTCAAAGGCTCTTTGTATAAACGCACTAAATAAATTCCTTGAATTATCTGGATAATATTCAGATAAGAATTCTTTCGTTTCGTTATTCATCTTTCGTGTATCTACAAAAGGCGGATTCATTATAACAATCTCAAATTTATTCCTAAAGAATTTAACTGCACTATTATGCGTAATATAGTCCTGATTAGATAATAATCGCCCTATATCCTCAGATGTATATTTTTTCTCATCCAAATTATCTATATCATCAAACAAACTCATCTGATGATATTCTTCTTCAGATTCCCACTTATAAAGTGAATTAGCTCTTAGTATATTGACATTATATAGGTTTAATGAACTAATATTTGCACTTACTGCATATGATTTTGCCTTAATCCACAGATTTAAAGCTGTAATTTGTAATGGTTCTCTTTGAATATCAGTGCCATATATATTTTTTTCGAAAATCGATTCTACTATTCGCTTATTGTCCCAATCAGCATGCTCAATTTTATATCTGTTGAATAGAGCATCAAATGTATATACTAAAAAATTTCCTGCGCCACATGCTGGGTCTAACAACTTAATTTCTTCAATATTCTTTTTATTCTTACTACAATACTCATCTAATGAATTATCGACAATATATTTTACTACCCATCTCGGCGTATAGAATTCGCCATACTCTGTTTGTTCCTTATCCAACAATTCAAGAACCGCATAATACAATTCATTTGAATATGAAACATCCCTATCATTTTTTGCCAACTCAATCTCATTATCGTCTGTATCTACCCAATACTGGTATATCCATCCCAAGAAATCATCTTTATCGTATTCATCATCTGTAATTCTCGATATAATACTTAAAATAATCTTTATATCATCAAAATCTGGTTGAACAATATTAAACTCAAATTCCTTAAATAAAAGTGGAACCTCCTTCGCCATCTCTCGTGATAGTTTTTGCATAAGAAAAATAAATTGATAGTATTCCTCTGTTTCCTCATTATTATCTTCTGCTGAAAGCTTTAATATTTCACTTTCATATTGCTCTACAAAATCATCATATGCTAATGAATTTATATTTGAAAAATCAGGAACAATCTCATTGTAAATATTAGTATTTATCACTCGTTCAAGCAATGAACACATTATTCCTCTTTTTTCCATTAATTTAAAGCAAATCAAAATATGCAAAAAAGTACGAGAAGTATTATGAATATAATCCACATATTTATCTTTATTATCAATACCTTTAGCATCAAAATAAGCTTTTAGATTATTTTTTATCTTTTCATCATATTCACTAAGTGGTTTATCAACATGAATATTTCCATTCTCATCAAAACCATATTTTTCTAATTTTCCTGACACGCCCTTTATGATAGCCTCTCTTAATTGAGAAACTATAGGTTTTAATAATGAACTTGCCATTTTATTATCCTCCTACAACTGCAATGTAATTTTCTTTCCGTCCTTCAAATCCTTCTTTATCTGATCTTTGATTTCTTCAAAAACAGAATCCAAAAGAGTAAGTCCATCTTCTCCATCAACATTGATTACTCTATTCTTTGGCATATATTCACCAATAGATCTTGTAACACGTATTGGAACAGGCTTCTTAGGTTGTTCCTTTGTTTCTGCATTTCCTTCTGGTGTTTCTATAGGCGTTGGAATAGGTGCATCATCTTTTGGAGCATTATTTTCATCATTAAAGATATGTAACTTTGTAACAGCTTTTGCATATGAAGATTGCAATCTACCTTGTTTTTCTTTCAATTTCTCTAATGTTCCCAAACCTGTCGCATTAATCAAATCTTGAGAAATAACAACACTCTTCGCCTCGATAGATTCCAATTCAGCCAACACTTTCTTCTTTTGGTCAACATCAATATTAGACCACTCATCCATCTTCTGTATTTCTTCAACATATTCATCATATGTATTCTTATAATGGTCAAATGCTTGATTAAATGCTAAAACATAAAGTTTTTTGAGAGCATCAAATTGCTTATTGTCACCTTCAAGAAACCTTCTTCCTGTCTCAATTGCCTGTTCTTTATCTTCGCAATTGCAGGTCTCCATCAATGAAACCACTTTGTATGAAACAGAAATGTTAGACGCATTATCTACAATAAATAATACCTTTCTAAATCTATCAATTGCTATTGCATCTGATAATAGGCTGTTAAATCCTACTATTGTATCCTCTGCATCCTTTCTTCCTAAGACATCACTAGCAAGCCCATCAACAAATGCAACATCATCCTTAATCTCTTGAGACACAATACTAGAGTACATATCTAGTTTAACACCTTTCAACTTGCTCATAAGATTTCTGATATTCCCAGCCACATCCTTGAGTTTTTGATTAACCATTATGTTATTATCAATAGTCTTAAGTAACTTGATTGCATCTCTGATTGACTCATCAGAAATATTAATCCTTGTCAATTTGCAAGCATCAAATATATCCCTTTTTCTTGCTGTAAGAGGTCCCTTACTTCCAGTAAGTGCAGATGCATCATCTGGGATAACAAAAGTTTTTCCTTCATGAGAAATCTTAATGTCACTATTTCTAAGTGCAAGTGCAACCATTATTTTAATAGTATCAAGCTCCCAGCCATATTTGCCCTTTGAAAAATCATCAATTACAGTCACACCATCTCTATCAAACCCATTATCCGGGAATGCCTTAAGAAATTCGCTATAATATCTATTTGCAGTATTTACATTTCCACTTGCATCAATAAGGTCTAACTCCTTGAGATATGAACTTGTCATCCTCACAGATGATGTTAAAATCTCCTTTGCTATGAACTTATCTACAGAGTCTCTTAGACTCTTTCCAAAGAACATTGAATATCTCTTCTTCAACATCTTTTCACATTCAGTAGTAAGTCTTGCAGATGGTTCTTTTGCAAAGTCCTTATTATCCTGACCATTATACGAAATCACAGCATTTTTAAAGCACTCATTAATCATGTTCTCGATTTTTCCTGCAATTGCTGTATCTCTTTTGGTCTCAATCTGAATTCTTAATTTCGCATCAATTCCAAAATCACCCTCACGTTCAAGAGCTTCATCCATCTGTAAAAAGAACTTAATTTCTTTTCCAAGTGCATCTCCTTCATACTTCTTTTCAGGAATGATATATATTTTCTCTCTATCATTACTTGCTGCAAGAGCTTCATTCTTCTTTGTTTCAATATCACTCTCAAAAGGAATGCATGTATATGCATTAGGTAATTCACTGCTCTCATCTGACTTCTTTAAAACAAAAGCAATGCTCTTTTTGGTATCATTTATCTTACACTCAACCAAATGCTTTCCTTTCTTTAATGAAGCATTATAGATGCTATAGATGTATTCATACGCCTTTTCTCTAATTGCTGTCTCTGTAATTGAAGTGATTCCTTTGATACGAGACCATACATCTGATTCTTTCTTTGTAATTGGTGTATATAGGCCACCCTCATTATTTACATAGTTGTCTCTAACCAAAATATCAAGCCAATTTAGAAGAGCATCCTTGTTTGGAATTCTATCTGAGTACACAAATGGAAGTATAACTGTATCTTTTACCCCCTCTGCCTTAACTTGGGAAAGTAATACGATAGCCTTTAAAACTGTCACCAAGTCACTCTTATCAATAATAGGATTCTGTTTATCATCTAAAACAGGGTCAGATTCTAAGGATGCTATTAAATCACTGTATTCATCTTCAATACTTCTTTTTGATTTCAATTCCTCATAAATCAGGTCTGTTCCAACAAAGTATCCAACCTCTTGGTTATATACTTCTGGTCTCTTCATAATAGACTTAATTGTCTTCATCATATTACGAGCGGACCCCTTACTCTCATTCTTAAGCATGTCCTTCATATATGCCAATTGAAACGGATAAAATGGATATGATGCTATTACATTTGGCATCTCTATTTTTCCATCTTCTGTAGCTGTGTAAAGAGCAGTTCCAAAGATATATTTCATCTTATCAATGTTAACAATTGATTCAATTTCTGAACATTTCTCATTCTTAGCAAGATATCTATTTTTAACAATCCAAACCATTTCCTCCGGTTTCAGAATCTGTTCTTCGCCAAATCTATGTATCATTCGTTCTGCACTTACTGTATCAAGAAGCTTTGTTTTTGCTTCAAGCGAAGTAACTACCATCCATATATTATCTGGCAATAATTCAACTAACCCTTCAAACTTCCTTACCTTATCAGCATTATCCAGCAAATCTAATATCTCATCAATAAAGATCAGCATTCTTCTCTTTCCTGAACCTTTAAGGGTTGCTTTTAAGAATTCTGCAACATCCATTGCTGAATAAGTCTTGTCCTCATCATATTCGAGATTTAATTGTCTTGATATTTCTTTAGGTAAACAATCAACAACTGTATCTCCGCTTTTTGCAATATGATTGGCAGAGAAAATGAATGTCAAATAATCCTCGGGATGAATATTTTTAACAAGCTCTGTCACTTCAGAACTTCTAATCTTTGAACAAATACTATCTATAACATTTAACTCTTTCTGGGTTCCATTCTCATCAATATATGAAATCTCTTTCTTTGAGAAAATTGTGTAGATGACCTTCAATAAATGTGATTTTCCGGCTCCGAAGAATCCTCTAATCCAAACACCTGGACCAATCTTATCTCTATATGTGTCTTGCAATAATTGAGTCTTCATCCTCAACTCGGGATATTCCTTCTCATCATCAAAGAAATACGCAACAAAGTTTCCCAAAATTTCTTCAACATTCTGGGTCAAAACATATTCTTCAATATCAATAGCCTTAATAGAATCACTATCCTCCACGGTCATAACATCATCAAATTTTCTCTTTATATCATGTTTAAATGTTTCAAATACTTTTGCCATATCTGTATCCACCTTTACTCTGGTAATCTATAGTCTTTAACACATGTGCTTAATGTGCTTTGCTCTATCTTAATTACTCTCCCTTTTGTGCTTTCCGTTTTATAATAACAATACTCATTTACTGAATAATCTTCCTTAGTCCCAACGGTCAACCAAATTAATGGTATTGAATCATTGATTATTAATTGATTTTCAGACATATATGTAAGAAGAAAATGAATCGGGTCTAACCCAAGTGTGAACAAAGTTTCATCTTGAATTACCAACACTTTCTCCGCTTCATTCTTCTTTATAAAATCAACGATTGTCTTTTCTAAGATTTCACATAAGACTTGTCTATATCTTTTGTGTTCTTGTCCATATTTCTCCTCTATCTCTATTAGCTCATCTTCCCGAGATTTCCAGGCTTCAAAATCCATAAAATTGGTCATATTAATAATCTCATTTGATGCAAATAACTCTTTAACCTGATTTTGTGCCATCTCATAAAATATCTCATTCTCCAAGAACATCAATCTAATAGGTCTTGAAGGTGGTGTATTAATTACTCTAATAACTTCAGATACTAACTCATTAATAGGTTTTTGCATATTCAACAATATCCCCCTTTGCCTTAGTAATATTGCATATATCTCCTAGTTGACTTACTTCTATATATTGTTTCATCTTTGCCCCAGTCAATAGATATTCAATATCATATTCATTTAAAAGGAAACGCTTCATCACTCTACTTTCATATATTTCCTTTTTGGTTATTACTTTATCATCAAAGAAATAATATAGAAGAAATGTAAACCATTCTGGTGTAAGTGAAGGTCTTCTAACAATCAGTTTACTATTCTCCGTTGAGCCCCATCCGAACGCCTCTATATTCTTATACAGCATATTTCTTACTTTCTTAATACTAGAATCACTAATATGTTCTTGCAGTTTTTCCGGCAGATCAGATTTTCGTTCTGTCGTGATATATTCCAAAAAGTTATCTAAGTCTCTTTGTGTAAATATTTTCTGCCCAAGTTCAGTAAAATTCTTATAAATATATTCTTCTAAAAAGATTCTAAAAAGATTTTCATATTCTATAAAAAAAACAAATGCATAATTCTGCTTATCTTGTTTTGATATACTCGAACTAAATATGTATTTTAATGCTCCTACTTTTTCTTTACCTTGTCCAAAATATCTTGCGTTAATAGTTCCCCATTTCCTTTTGGCTGTAGACTCTTTCATATCACTAAAAATAATTCCGTCTTTTATTTTTTTGGCAATAGAAGAAGGAGTATCCGTCTCTTCCATTGTATTAAATAACTCAATGGTTTCATCAAACCAAACACTTGTTGTCGGCCATATAATCTTCTCCATAACACTTTCATAAAACACTTAAGCTTACAATGACATTTTCTTAAGTATCTCATATCCTTTCTCTGTAATAATATATCTTCCCTTAGAACGCATCATTTCAATGTACCCACTATCAATAAGCTCATTTATTAGTTGGTTTGCCTTTAACTTTCCACAAGGAACATTATTGGCAATTTCCTGTTGATTTAACGGGCATAACTTTACTCCATCTATCTCAACTTGGTATTCTCTTAGGATTAATAATACTTTCATTTTTTCATTAATAAATTCTAAGACTTCGTTCATATTCACCTCTACAACAAGCGCTAAAATGGTTTTATTTCGAAACCATTTTAGCATATATTCACAATTTTCTCAACTAATATTAATATTTTATAGTAAGAATTTATAACTTATATTCTGCCCCTATTCCACATCTTATCTTCTGCTTTATCTTTACCAGCATCTCTGCCAACACTCTCATCATAAATCCTCTGAAACTCCTCATAAAGCTCATCTCCATCCAGCTTTATCTCCAGCCTTTTCATCACATCCGAAAACAACCTTATGCTTCCACTCACATCAGCAATATCAAATCCAAATATATCAGCCTTAACAGAATCACTGACATTCTCATAACCACCAAGTTCTGATATTCTCCTGACAATCCAACCAGCTTTATCCACAGGTTCAGTTTCTCTAATTTCCACAAATTCATTTTTATCTGTTACATCAGTCATACTTTCGCCAACTCTTGCCACATTCACATCAGGCGAATTATGAATCTCTGGTATTCCTATCCCCTCTAAATCAGTCTGCTGTTTTCTCACACTACCTGTTTGCTCTTTCTGTACGCCTATTTCATTCTGATTATTGTCAGACTTCATTCCTGTAACACTTATATCCAGCTCAACAACCGCTTTCTCCGTTCTCTCAACCAGCATATCCTCTTTCATCCCCGGTATCTCAACATCCCTGTCTGCAACAATCTCCTCTCTCTTCGACACCGCATAATAAGCCGTATACAAATCTTCTCTCACAATGCCATCAGCAAGCTGTATCCGTCTCTTTATCTTCTTTTTTTCCTGCTTAAGCTCGTCCAGTTCTTTCTGCACTTCCACATGCCACATCTGATAATCCTTATATTGTGCTTCTGTCTTAATCTTCCGTTTCCGGCTTGAGCTTTCTCTGTATATTTCATGCTGTCTGTCCTCAATCTGCTGAATCCTATCTTCTTTCTCACTTATGAAATCCACAAGCTCCACAATACTTTTGATGTCATTATTCACAAGCAGCAGATATTCATCCTGTAACTGATGAAACCTCTTCAAATCCTCTGCATACTTTGCTCCACCAACTACAAAACGCTTCTGTTCTACAACCCTTAATCTGTATAGCTTTGCATAAAACTTCTTCTGGAATGGTGACAGCTTCGCCCTGTGCAGCCCCCTGATATCCGACGAATAAAAGTAAGGCTTTGCCATCCAAGGCATATCCACATAATGCCGTAACATATCTTCTGAAAACATCTCGTCCAGCTTTGCCAGTTTATGATAATACCGAAATCCCGGTGCCTGCACCTCCATCCATGCGTCTTTCTTAAATACATATCCAAGTCTTTTCATCAGATATTTAAAATGCTCCACATTCCCGGCTGCATATGCACACATCTTGGCATCCCTTAGAATTATCTCTTTCATTGACATTTCCTTTTCCCACTTGTTCATGCTGATATTTTTTGGATTCCTGCTGTACTCTGCCGGCATAATGGAAAATCCAAGTTCATCACAATATTTATTTGTAATAGGCTGAAGATGATTCTTCCAGTTGCCTTTCGGTGAATTGTATTTCTTGCCAGTTGTCATGCTGACACTGTTCCAGATCAGATGCCCATGCATATGTTCCCTGTCAGTATGGACTGCATACACCGCCTCATAATCATCACCAAGCACATCCTTTGCGAAATGCTCGAGGACATACATTGCCTGCTCTGCTGTTACTTTTTCCTCCGGCGAAAACGATATGATCACATGATAGCCCTGCCTTTTACCTGTCTTATGAAATATATTCTTTGTCTCTTCCATCTGCTCAAATGCTATATCTGGCAGGCAGTTAATACCGCCCACCAGTATACATTCTTCTGTCTTATCCGGATTCTGGATATATTCCAAAGCATTCTTCAGGTGCGATGCTGGATTTCTGCCCTCTGACTCCTGTATATTTAAGATCTTTGTAATCGCCATACTTCCAGCACCTCCCCGAATGTTTTCTTTATATCATCCAGACTATTCTACAATTTATCAATATCGCTGTAATACAATCTTCCCTGTGAATTGCCAAGCTTTACCGCCTGATTAATATTATTTGCAATACCTGCTATGATACGGATTGCTCTTGCCCTGTCCTCAGGATAACTTGTATCTATGTTGCCGCCTGTCCGGATCAATTCTCTTATATAGGCACTTGCTGTCATTCCAGTCCGATTAAGTGCCGCTTTCAGAATATCCATATCTTTTTCTGACAGTTTCACAGATACCTTATGATCTTTCCTGTCAGACTTGTATCTTCGCTTTCCATCTACCATACGTTTCTCCCCTTTCGTAATTCTTCAATGCTGTATCAAACTAATCTCTTTTTATCTGTACCATTGCTTTTTTCATCCTTTCTAAAAGTAGTGTTCACTGGTTTTGCAAGATGCGGAAAAGGTCTGACCTTTTCCCGAAAAAATATAAACGCCATCAGTGTTTACATAATTTTTCGTCTTGGCAGGAGCACCTGCACCCTGTATATAATATGTGGTGGTTAATATTCCACCACAATTACTGATATGATGGCGCTTTTTGCCATCACTTTGCTGTTTTAGTGGCGTTTTCCGCCACCACTTTTCCATTTTGATGGCACTTTCCGCCACCATGACTTTTTTCTCGCTTATCTGAGTGGTGGCGGTTTTTGCCATCACTTTGCTGTTTTGGTGGCACTTTTTGCCCCCACACTTTTTTCAGCTCTGATTTGTGCGGGGGCGCTTTCTGCCCCCACTTTGTGGTTTTGGGGGCGCTTTTTGCCCCCATTTTCATGTTTTGACGGCGCTTTTTGCCCCCACACTAATGAAACTGCATTACCACATCCATAATAACGATTTCCTCTGCCATCATCCTGGTCTGTGTTCTTAGCTGTAACTGTTCTGTAAAGGAATTTGGATTCTTTGGCTTATGCTTTTTCAGCCACTTAGCTTCAATATCATCGAGCAGCTCATATGCTGTATCATTGACTTCATCTGCTCGCTCTTCAAGCTCCCCGAACCGCACCAGACTCTTATATCTCATTGGATATTCTTCCTTGATATATTTAATCCACATCCGCCCATACTTTCCTGCTTCTATATCTGCCTTCTCTGTCCCTGCGACAAGAACCGGATAGAAGATTCCATCCCTTTCTTCATATGGGATACCTAGCTTTTCAAATGTTGTCTTACTCATAATGATTACCGCCTTTCTCATCACTTTGCAGAATATCAAGCACATGCTTTAATGGAACCAGCAGTTCTTCAACATCTATACCTCTGTCAGATTCATCTAATGTCTGTAATTCTTCCAGTATCGTATCAAGATGCACCTGTACTTTCTTTGCCACCTTCATTCCACCAACAACCCTGATTTCATGCTTCAGAAGACATTGGATGATATAATCCTGTTTTGAAAGTCCGCTGAGTGAAACCTTCACATTCAGCTCATGTGCTTCCTCCGGTGACATACGAAACGCTACTACAACATTTCTCCATCTGTTCTTGGCATCCAGCCTTTTCTCGCTCATAATAATCTGCTCCTTCCGATATAAAATCCATTCTTTTAATTTCTGCTTCATATATCCAGCAAAACTTGTACCCACATTATCAGACTGCCTTGTACTTATAAATGCTTATAATCTTTTCCGCAGCCGCATTCATATCAATCATAGGTGCTGTTTCCTCTGTCTGCATGATTTCTACATCATCATCCTGCTCTTCACAATCCTCAAAGCTTGCATTGACAGCATCAAGTCTGTCCGCCATTGCCACCTGCTTTGACGGAAACAGATGCGAATAACGATATGTGATATCAATGCTCTCATGACCAACCCTGTCAGCTATTGCAACTGCGGAAAACCCGAGGTCGATCAGATGTGAAATATGCGAATGCCTTAGATCATGGATTCTGATTTTCTTCACACCGGATAATTTGCAACCACGCTCCATCTCATGATGAAGAAAGCTCTTTGTTACCAGAAAAATCCTGTCTGTTGGTGTCTGGTCATATAACATTGCAAAATATTCCTGCATTTCTTCGGCAAGGAACTTCGGCAGCTTGATTGTTCTGTTGCTCTTAGGTGTTTTCGGTGTTGTAATAACATCCTGCCCCTGCAGCCGCTGATACGATTTATTTATTCTGACTGT
>OLSD01002943.1_pt1 | contig 11281 bp, 8 predicted proteins | sample 1672211 | NCBI WGS metagenome assembly OLSD01 (sample SAMEA3136659, study PRJEB25190) | human gut metagenome
ATCTTTTCAAAGAACTCTTTCTTTATTTAACGCCTTCTTAACACAACCGTAACTCATTTTGCTTAAGGTTTCGTTTGTTCTCGAAAGCGTTTGCAAAGGTATAGCAAAAAAGTTAATCCTGCAAGACTTTCGACAAAAAAGTTTGCAAAAACTTATACTTTTTAGGTTAAAATTGACCAAAATCAAGCAAAAGAGCGTTTTTTAAAGGTATAAAGCACCAAAATGAAGGTTTGCTTGCTTATTTTCTATTTCTCCAGCGCAATCCTCGCCTCTTGCAGAACTCCGTCCAGGAAGCTGTCCGAGTTGACTTTCTTCAACGTATTCTTCATTTCATCGATGTTGGATATGCAGGTTTTCTTCTCGTTATCGGTGAGCAGTTTGTTATGCTCCTTACACAGACGCGCTATCTTCACCACTATACCGGTCTGCAGAGTCTTTGCATCGGCATCCTTTATGGCGTCGAGGAAAGCTACGCGCAGATTGCCGAACATGAGCATAAAATCGATATCGGTCTTTACGTCATTCGTCACCTCAGACAATGGATGCGACTTTACAACTCTCACGTTGCCTTCGTCATCATACGTGGTTGTAGTCACCCTATTGTCATCTATGACAGTCTGCGTGCGCCGTGTCATACTCTTCGGCAGTGAATTGAATTTGATTTTTGAATTACCATCCAACTTCAACTCGTTGAGACGAGCCGGTATCACGCCATATATATGATAGTAATAACAATGATACTTGTTGTTCTCATTAAACCAGATAGCAAGATAAGCGTGGCGGCGCATAGGGTCGGCAGCGTCCTTAAAGCACATACCATAATATATATGCGACTTGTGCGCACCGAGCTCTACGCTGTATTCATTGTTGGCTCCATAGGCGTAGATACGGTTATCTGTGAGCGAAGAACTGCAGCCCGGCTTCTTTATGAACACATCGTAGGCATTCGCCTTTTCAAGAAGCAATTCTTTCTCTATTTGTGCAAACAACTTCTTCTTTTTAGTCGGAATGGTGAATTCCGTGAACTTGCAATAGCTTGGAGCGCTATCCAGACAAACGACATTATAGTCGGTGTTTGCGAGAATCTCTACGGAAGAATCATGCAACACAATCTTGAAAACCTTTTCGATGTTACTCTGTGCGGAAGCCGCAAATGTCTGCAACATCAATATTGCCATTATTAAAATCTGTCTCATACATTATATATATTATAGGGTTTTGTTTTTATTCGATGTATTTCGTGGATTATTGTGTAATGCCATTGCCCGTGTCTTCTGCCTCTGACTCGTCAGCATCATACTCGTCTGCCTCAAACATCTCCATAGCCTGAAGCTCAAGCTGACCAATCTCTGCCGACTGATTTGCATTTATTGCATGCAGCAGAATGTCTGCCTGACGCACAGCCTTCTCTATATCGGCGCTGTCAGCAGGCATTGTTGCGTCCTTGTCGTCATCGGCTACATACACCTTCGGCGGTCTTGGCTGCCAGTAAGGACGAAGCGCCTTACGCATACGAAGTTTCTCAGGCTGCTGCTTCACACTGTCTGCCACAACACGCTGCGGCTGTTCGGCTGAAATGCTGTCAGCAATAGAATCTGCCGGAATAAGCCTGCCTGTCTGCTGAGCCAACGGCTGGACAGACTGCGTATTGTCGGGAAGCAATGCCGAAACAGCGAACATGAGCGAAGCCACAGCAGCAGCTGATGCCATCCACAGAGCGACCTTACGAAGCATGAAGCGCTGCTTAGCGTCATCCGCAGCTTCCTCCTGTTGGTCATCAACAGCCGTTTCGGAAGCGAACATGCCGAACATCTCCTTATACGTCCTCCAGTCGTCGGCAGATATATCATTGGGACGGTCATCGTCAGTAGCCCTACCGAAGAACTCAGCCAAGGCGGTCTCCTCTTCAACCTTAGTGGAGCCTTCCATATAACGCTTCAGAAGAGATATGATTTGTCGGTCTGTCATATTTTGTTCCTTTCCTTTATCTGTTTGAATAATTTTCGTCGTGCCGATGATAGCACAGTTGCCACCGAATCCTTACTGATGCCCAATATTGCGGCAATCTGCTCATTGGTGCGGCGTTCGGTCTGGCGCAGGTGCATCACCTGCATCTCTCTCGGCGGCAACAGTTCGATGCGCTGCCTAAGCCATTGCTCGTCCTCCTTCCATTCTAATTGGCTTTCTGGAGTGGCGCCGTCCGGCTCCTGCTGCAGCAGCCAGGATGTGTGCGTCTCATCACCGCTTATGCTCGTCTGGCGTCTCCGTCGCAACATATCGATGGCCACATTGCGGGCGACGACGGCGGCAAGACGAGCGGCATGGGCTGTGTCACGGAGAGAGTCGTGCACAGCCCACAGCCTAAGCATCGCGTCGCTTGCCGCATCGTCCGCGTCATCAGCACACGCAAGATAGCGACGGGCATAGCCTTGGGCTATGTTGCGCAGCTGTGGCGACATCTGTTCAAACTGTAGTTGGTCCACGGTTGTAGATATTCGTTAGCTATATTCTATTTTTACAAGCATTAGCGTCGGGGCAATGTCCTTACGGACGAGCGTTGATAACACCGTCTGGTGAGTCCTGTCTGTGCGAATTATAAGTATTGCCTACATTCACATTACTTCCCAAATCAATCAGCTTATCGTATTTCAACATACTGTCGTTCAGAGTGCCAGACCCAATCACCGTATTCTTGTAGCTGCCAACCTTACCCGAAACGGAAATACATCCAGACCCCGTAAGCACACAATTCAAGTTATCTGCCTTGCCAATCCGACTGGTGATTGTGCCCGAACCGTTCATCGTCAGTCCCACATAATCAGCCTTCACATCATCGATAAAAATTCTGCCCGAACCAGCATTGTTAAAGTTAGCATGGTCGGCTACGACTTGACTCACGGCAATCTTGCCCGAACCAGCCTGATTGAACGTAACAGCCGTCGACTTCATCTTGCCAACAACAAGCTGTCCGCTGCCAGCAACATTAAACACACTCACGTCCGGCGCCTTTACCTCTAAAATAACATCACACTTCTTCGACGACTCTGAAGTATCGACATACACATTGCCTATCATATTGCCTGTCTTCGAGATGTTCAGATCAGAGCCGTTGCTCCCTACCTTAATCTGACTGAAAGCGGCAGCATCGCCCACAAGACAAACTTCATACGAGTTGCCTTGCTCATAGACAACCTCAATACTGCCCATGACGTTAACCACGTTGAAAGGTTTTACGTCCAATTTCTTCTTGCTCTTCTCTGTTCCGTACACCGACGTGGCAAGCATAAACATCGCAGCCGTCAACATCAAAACAAACTTTCTCATAAGATTATCTCCTTTTAAATCTGATTACACATTATATATATGTATAAGAGAGCACCGAACCCATGGCTTCAGTTCTCAGTCCCTTCTATAAACAATAACGTAAAGACGTGAATTTCTAAATATCCCCCAATCGTATTTAACATATATTTAACATTTGAGAATTAATAAAAACTCAATTTGAACAGAACAAGCAAGACTTTGCTTTGCAGCTATCAATTATTTATATTAACTTTGTAAACAACAACATACTAATTCGGTTTTATTTAAAACTCTTACACACAAACAATGAAATCATTAAAAGAGCTATACAGAATAGGTAAGGGTCCTTCGAGCAGTCATACGATGGGTCCTCAGAAAGCAGCACAGACATTCGCTTCGCACAACAAAGATGCGGCAGCCTTTGAGGTGACGCTATACGGCAGCCTTGCAGCCACGGGCAGAGGTCACATGACTGACGTTGCCATTGACGAAGTGCTGCGCCCTATTGCTCCGTTGCGCATCGAGTGGCAGCCCCGCGTTTTCCTGCCCTTCCATCCCAACGGCATGAAGTTCGTGGCGTTCGACAAGGACAAGAACAAGACGAACGAATGGATATGCTACAGCGTCGGTGGCGGTGCCCTTTCCGAAGGCGAGAACAGCCGTTGGCTCAACAACCAGCGCGAGGTGTATCAGAAGAACACCCTCACCGACATCCAGCAATGGTGCGAAGAGAACGGCAGAGGATATTGGGAGTACGTCAACGAGTGTGAGGAAGAGGACATCTGGGACTACCTTATGGAGGTGTGGCGTGCCATGCAGGAGAGCGTGGAGCGTGGCATCGACCATGAAGGGGCGCTCCCTGGTCCGCTCAACCTGCCGCGCAAGGGTCCTATCTATTACGTGAAGGCAAGCGGATACAAGCAGTCGCTCCAGTCACGCGCCTTGGTTTACGCCTACGCCCTCTCCGTCAGCGAGGAGAATGCGTCCGGCGGCACGATAGTGACAGCGCCCACCTGTGGATCGTGCGGCGTCCTGCCCGCCGTGCTCTATCACCTGGCAAAGGGACATAAATTCAGCGACACCCGCATCCTGCACGCCTTGGCCACTGCCGGCATCTTCGGCAACGTCGTTAAGACCAACGCCTCCATCTCAGGCGCCGACGTAGGTTGTCAGGGCGAAGTGGGCGTAGCCTGCGCCATGGCATCAGCCGCAGCCTGCCAGCTGTTCGGCGGCAGCCCGTCGCAGATTGAATATGCAGCGGAGATGGGACTGGAACACCACCTCGGCATGACCTGCGACCCCGTTTGCGGTCTCGTCCAGATTCCCTGCATCGAGCGCAACGCCTTCGCAGCCACACGCGCCCTTGACGCCAACCTGTACGCTTCCTTCTCTGACGGCACACACACCGTATCGTTCGACCGCGTGGTGAAGGTGATGAAGCAGACTGGCCATGACCTCCCGTCGCTCTATAAGGAGACGAGCGAGGGCGGACTTGCAAGAGCGTACGAGATGCACCTCAAGCAGAAAAAAGAAAACAAGAAAATCTAAAACACAAGCATAAATGGATACAGACAATGAAATAACAGACGTAGCACCACTTGTCGACTTTGCCAGCAAAGTGGAAGACAAGTCGAAGAACATCATTAAGGTTGTCGGAGTAGGCGGCGGCGGATGTAACGCCGTCGGCAACATGTACAAGGAAGGTATCGTCAATGTTACATTCGCCGTCTGTAACACTGACACACAGGCACTTGCCAAGTCGGAAGTGCCCGTGAAGATACCTCTCGGCGAACTCGGAGCCGGCGGCGATCCGTCCGTCGGCCTTGAAGAAGCACGCAAACACACGGACGAGATAAAGCAAATGCTCAACGACGGCACGAAGATGGTGTTCGTGACAGCGGGCATGGGAGGCGGAACCGGAACCGGTGCCGCCCCGTTCATCGCAGGCATAGCCAAGTCGATGGATCTGCTGACCATCGGCGTGGTCACCATCCCCTTCTTCTTCGAGAAGCGTCTGAAAATCATAAAGGCGCTGAAGGGTGTGGAGGAGATGCGCAAGAACGTGGACGCGCTGCTCGTCATCAACAACGAACGCATCTGCGACATCTACGCCAATTCGGACATGAGCGTTAAGGAATCGTTCAAGCATGCCGACCAGATACTCTGCGATGCCACGAAGAGCATCTCAGAACTTATCACCATCAACGGCACCATCAACCTTGACTTCCGCGACATCGAGACCACAATGCGCGGTGGCGGCGGTGCGATAATGGCGATAGGACGTGCCTCGGGCGAGCTGCGTGTGGAGAAAGCCATCATCGACGCCCTGGACTCTCCCCTACTCTACGGCAACAACATCTCACGCGCCAAGCGACTCCTCTTCAACATCTACACCAGCGAGAAGCATCCGTTGCTCGTGAAGGAAATGAAGGAGGTGGACTCGTTCATGGACGCCCTCAATCCGAACATCGAGGTGATAAACGGCATCAGCGATGACAACTCACTGGACGCTGACGCCAAGGTAACGATTCTTGCCACCGGCTTCGATGATGACTTCGAGACGGAGAAGGTGCCCAAGGACGCTGTCGGCAGCGACGAATACTTCAACAACCTCGTAGCCAAGCTATATAAACCCTACAAGAAGAAGTCGTGGTCGATAAATACTGACGCCTTCAAGGATGAGGAGCCAGCCTCATCAGACGCAAAGAAGGAGAACGAGACAAAAACGGAGATGCCGCCTCTGCACATCATAACCGAAGCTCCGAAGGACGACAAGCAAGACGACATCCACGAGTCTCACGAAAGCCCTCAACGCCCTCATCACACCCCATCGTTCCTCGACCGAGCAAAGAACATTCTGGAAAAACAGATTACGTCGCTGATGCAGGATTAGCGAAAATTGCCGTTTTTTATCCATTATACTACATCGTAGTGGATAAAAAACGGCTTTTTTATCCACTACAGCGTAATAATTGGATAAAAAGAGGGAAATAAACAAGGACGGATACAACATCAAGGTTGTGCCATTCATCAAGTTTTCAGCAACTTACTAACAGAGATATGGCTTTGATAAGGCATGTATAAATTATTTCCAACAGCCAGTGTTGGTTTATTAACGAAAATGCAGTAAATTTGCTGATGGAATAACAAATACAGCATTATGACAGAAAAATACATAAATCCACATACAGATTTTGGCTTTAAGCGCTTGTTTGGCTCTGAGTTTAATAAGGATTTGCTTATAAGCTTTCTGAATGCTATGTTTCATGGCGAGCAGAACGTACAGGATGTCACGTATCTCAACTCCGAGCAACTTGGCGACCGTTCAGATGCCCGTCGCGCCATCTTCGATGTATATTGCGAGAACGACAAGGGCGAGAAGTTCATTGTGGAGATGCAGAACGTATATCAGGAGTTTTTCAAGGACCGCACTATCTATTATTCCACGTTTCCTATTCGTGAACAGGCGCAGCGTGGAGGTGATTGGGACTTCCATCTCAACCCCGTATACACAATAGGCTTGCTGAACTTCAATTTTGCTGATGGTCTTGAGAATGCAAAGCGCTGGCACCATGAAGTGAAGTTGATGGAAGTGGATACCCACGAGATATTCTATGACAAGCTTACATACATATACGTAGAGATACCTAAGTTTGATAAAAAAGAAAACGAACTTGTCACTATGTATGACAAGTGGATGTACATACTGAAAAATCTCTCCAAGTTAATGCAGCGTCCTGCCGCATTGCAGGAGCGTGTCTTCACCCGTCTTTTCGAGCAAGCAGAGATAGCCAAGTTTAACAAGCAGGAACTAAAGCTATATGAAGATAGCGTCAATGCCTACCGCGATATAGTCAATGCCATAAGAACGGCAGAGAAGAAGAAATTTGCAGAAGGACGCGCAGAAGGCATAGCGGAAGGACGTGCAGAAGGACGTGCGGAAGGACGTGCGGAAGGTATTGTGGAAGTTGCGAAAAAAATGCTTGACAATGGTATGTCTGCTGATCTTGTTGCAGAAATGACAGGATTATCACTCGAGGAGGTATATCGTTTGAAACAAATACAATGGCAACAATCGCATTAAGCGTAAAAGGCGGAATTTCCTATTATGCAGTAGGATATACTGTACTTGATGTTGAAACATCATATTAATATTGATGAGTTATAAACCAAAATCGTCATTAGGATTTCTCTTTGCCATACGACACAGAGAAATCCTAATGATTAAAATTAATTGCTATTGTCTGTTATTTCAAACGGGTCTGATGCAGCATCCCTCGCAGTATTTGCCATTGTACATAGCTACATATTGCTACTTTAAGTATTTATCCAATATTGCCTGCTTGTGTTTTTTACATTCTTCCATCCGATTTTTCAATTCTTCAATCTTATTTTCAATTTCAATTATTTTTAAAACTGTTGCCTTCTGAATTTCAAGTGACGGTACTCGAATTGTCAGAGCTTTGATGCGCTCTGTTGATGCACGGTTAGCACGTGAGAATCGTTCGTGCTCACCGGCTTTTAACAGAGGATAGACAAGATACTTAGAGATAACTATTGTTTCGTCGAGCACTTTTATCACACCACAATGGTCTGTTGGGTGGAAAGGTCTGTTTGCTGCCAAATAGTTAACCATCCAGTCTCCATCTATTCCCCATAGGACAGAAGGTTTAGAGAAATCTGTCAGCAACGACGAGTCTGTCTTTCCAAACGGCTCGAATACATTAGCACTGAAAACCTCGAATTTACCATCCTTTTTTAACTCGCTTCTAAGGACACGACGACCTATTTGAAGATCGAATACCTGCTCATTGTCGAGACGAAGGTCGATAGTTGATTTAGAATCTGCCTCTGCGAGGATTAACTTCATCTCATTCTGTAAATGATTAGTTTCATCGTTACACTTTTGGTGCTGTTTTTCAACGTTAGAACATTCTGTTACTATTTCTTTTTGAATTTCCTTTGATGGAACTGGTATACCAAAATTTGGGATAACCTTTTTATCACCACGCGGCATTTTTAGACCTGTTTTTCCTGTCATCATGAAGTCAAAGAACAAATCGTTAGACAAAATAACAAATAGATATTCATTCAGTATATAATCCTTGATGTTTCTGAAAACAAGAACATCATTAGAACATCCACCGTCTGTTTGTGCATAATATATTTTCTTCAGATAAGGCCGAATATTAGATATGAGTATGTCACCTTTATGATATAGTGTCACTCTATCTACATTTGGAATTCCGTTATAAACAACAATTCCAGCCTTGTTTTGCAACATATTATCTGTTGAAATGTAGCTCTTTGAAGAAATAACAGAATATGCGACTTTTTCTGTTACAAGTGGTGAAATATCGCCAAGTTTCTCCGTTGGTAATGAAGTATCAAACTTTGGATAAGATAATACTGGTGTTGTCTTAATTGCTTTGTTAAATGCTGTATGTGAAAAATCGATTAAATCAATAATACGATTCTGTTCCACATATTCTTCAAGTTCTGACGGAACATCAAAGTCCTCTTCATTAAAATTCTGTCTGATCAAATAATTGATCTTTTCAGGATCATCATAATCTCCAGGTTTGAAAAGACAGGTGTTTATAGACTCAATTCCCGAGATTTGTTGCATAGTATCATCCTCTGCCTCATTTCCTTCATCATCTTCAGAGTCGGATGTGGTAGCTACATTTAAATACTTGATGCCTTCACAACCTTTACGATTCACCCATTCGTAGCCCAAGAACTTTTTCATTTCTGTATTAGACGATGGAGACTTAACAATCAGAACGGGATTGTCTGTCTGTACAGCCAACATAAAGAAATACATCTTTTCTTGCTCTATAGCCTTTACAAATGCATAGAACGCCTTATCTGCCTCTTTTTTCTTATCCTCTGAAGATAAAGATCTAAAAGTGGCAGTTCTTGTTTTTGCTACATATTTTGTGCGAATGATTTTTGCTTCATCACACACGTCCTTCATTGCATTACGTGAAGTTCCGAAAAACGAATTATGGTAAGTCTGTATTACCTCTGAGTCAAGGAAAGATTCTGATATTGTACCCTTCAAGAACTCCTGATAATCCTCTAAAGAATAACCAAGATGTTCACAGTATTTCTCCATCAATTCTGTATCCTGATAAACCTCATCTCCGTTCTCACTCAGATTGAACCAGCACTCTACACGACTTGTGTAATGTTCCGCATCAGGAGTATTAGTCTCTTTGCGACGAAGAAACATAACGACGGTGTTTGTACCAGTCTTGCCAAATGTTCCAGAACCCAACTCGACAAGAGATACAATATGGAAATTTTCAAGAATTATTTCACGCGCTTTAGAATAAATACCTCCTTTGTTCAAGACAGATACGGGCAGCACAATACCTGCAACTCCTCCAGCCTTCATTAACTAGGCTGCACGTTCCATAAAGAATGTCTCAATAGCATTGTTCTTGGCCAAGTTGATATTGTTGTTGAAAAGTTTATATCTCTTTCTGTCTTTCTCGCCGAGTGTTTCGAGGAATCCAGAAACCGAATATGGAGGATTGGCAATGAGTACACTATATTTGCCTTCTTCAACATTCGGATGTGATTGTAATGCATCAGAATAGACAATCTGAGTTTCATCGTGGCCATACATGAAGGCAGACACTTTCGATACCTTGGACAGACGATATTCTTTTTCAATACCCGTTATACGTGAATAGTAGTCCTGTAATGGCAAGTCAGGACGGTATTTTTTGACAAATTCCTTGATACGATCAGCATACTCTGTAAGGAAATGACCTGCACCACATGCATAATCTATGGCGTACGGCACGTCTTGACTGTCCTTTACTAAATGCTCCAATGGTAGAGATGTCACAATGAAACGCACAATAGGCATAGGAGTGAAGAACTGTCCTTCACTCTGCTTTACACCTTTCGTAAGAAAACCCTCAAATAAATCACCAAGGAACTGGTGTGTATCAGAATCCTTCAGGCGAATATCTTGTAGCATAAGAATAACCTTTCTGAGAATGGCGGCATTCTGCTGGAAAAGTTTCTTGTTGTGAACGCTAATAAAGGAGAAGTCGTTGTCAGAGAAGAACTTTAATGCACGAAAATAATCTTTGATTGTTTTACGTGTAGCATCCGGATCATTCTTGAAACGACGGAAAGCCTTGTCTATCTCAGCATCCTCAATATAAGTAACCTCTTCTCCAAGGAACTTCTTCATTCCATCACGATAAAGACGTTGAAGACGATCTTGCAATTGAAAATCATCATCGTATGCAGCGCCTTTCCAATAGAAATGCAGCTCGTCTGGATTATTTGTCTCGTCAACTACCTTGGCAAGAAACAGATTTACCAATTTATCAAAGGCATTCTCATGTGCTCCAACATTATGCTGACGCAAGATGTTTGAAAACTCACTATACTTCTTTTTAATGGTATCGTTATTAACCTTCCTCAAATCAGCAACAGTATATTTATCCTTGCCTATATGGTAAGGTTGGACAGTATCCTCAAATAATCCAATACGAGCATAGTCACACTGGTAAGCTTCATGCCATACACGATATAACTGCTTGTTGTTTGAAGCCTTCTCATACGAAAGAGCCTCTTCATCATTCTCAAGCATTTTTTTGTTGTCCTGAACATTCAGCAAGTAATAATCAGGTACAATCTTGTCATCAACTATATCAGATGTATATAGACAAAGAAATTTGGTGGATTTTTCTTGTTGAAAGTAACTAAACAGCTGAGCACCATCTTCAAGAGTATCATTCCATGCCCCTTGGAATTCATCAGCTTTTTTACATTCAATAATGAGCAGAGATTCTTTATCTTCGTCAGTACCAATAACTTTACCTTCGCCGTATGTCCGCACCCAAATATCAGCATAGCCGCTTTTGCTACTATGTCCTAACTTCCAGCGTGGCTCGAGTTCTATGTGTTCAGCACGATACCCTTTAGTCAATAAGCGATCTACACACTC
>OLSD01002944.1_pt1 | contig 11275 bp, 9 predicted proteins | sample 1672211 | NCBI WGS metagenome assembly OLSD01 (sample SAMEA3136659, study PRJEB25190) | human gut metagenome
TCACACACAGGTTCTTTGTTACTTTCTTCACTGAAGAAAGTAACGTCCCCCTCGTCCCCCCTCGTCCCCTCGTTCCTCACTTCGCCGCGTGGGCGTACTCCGCCATAAAGCGCGTGCGGAAGTCGGGCGCGGGAACAGCGCCGCCGCGCAGCACAGCCTCCAGCGCGCAGCCGAATACCGGCGGCACGTCGGCGCGGATCATCCGCGCGCGGGGGGAGGCCTTGGCCGTGACGGACTGCGCATACTCCGGGAACGCGGCAAAAATGCCGCCGCTCATCACCACATCAAAATCGCCGGGGAAATAGCGCTCCGCCGCCCAGGTCAGCTCCGACAGCGCCGTGCTGCCGCGCTCAAAGATCTCGCGGCTGACGCAATCCCCCTGCCTGCGCCCCTCGAACACGCAGTGCGCAAAGGAGGCGATGTAGGGCCGGCCGCCGCTGTAAATGGCGGGAATATTGCCCTCCGGCGATACGCCGCCCATCTGCGCGCGCACCAGATCGTACAAAACCGTCTTGGGGCCGCGCCCCTCCACCTGCTTGATGGCAGCCAGGATCGCGTCCCTGCCCAGGATAAACCCGCTGCCTACCGTATCGATCAAATACCCCAGCCCGCCGATGTGATACAGCGCATCGGGCGTGCGCGCAAACAGGCTGCACCCCGTGCCGCACACAATGCAGCAGCCCGGCGCCTGCCCCAGCATGGAGGAGATCATCCCCCAGCCGTCATCCTCCAGATACAGCGGCCAGTCGGCAAAGGCCGCGCGCAGCGGCCCGCGCATGGCCTCGCCATAATAATTCATGGATGCGATGCCGCAAAAGGCATAGTCCGGCTTGCCGCCGGGAATGTGCTGCGCCACCCGGCGCAGGGTGGCGACAGCGCGGCGCAGCGCCTCCTCCAGCCCCATATCCATGGCGTTGCAGCCCAGGCTGATATCCCGCAGAAGGATCCGCCCGCTCTCATCCAGCAGCAGCGTTTCAGTCTTGGTGCCGCCCGCGTCCAAAGCGATAAAATAGCCCATGGCGCGCTCCTTTATTACTTAAAGCTGTGCGAGGTCAGCTGGCCGCCGCCGCGCACATCCTCCCGGCTGCCATCCAGCGCGGGGTCCACATAGCAATCAAACCAGTGCGTCAGCCGCGCCTGCATGGCCTGCCGCAGCGCCTGCAGGGCAGGATCGTCAATGCGGTTATCGCGCTCGCCCGGATCGTTCACCAGGTCGTACAGCTCGTCCGGCCCATCGGGATAGCGATGCACCAGCTTCCACTCGCGGGTGCGGATCATGCGCACGGGGCCGTACTCATCGTATACCACCACCTCGTCGCGGAAGGAGTCGCTTTCGCCCGTCAGCACGCGGGCAAAGGAGCGTCCGGGCAGCTCCTTCTTGGGCTGATAGGGCACGCCGCACATTTCAAGCAGGGTGGGCATGAAATCATAGTGGCTCACCATGGTCTGGCTGACCACGCCCTGGGGGATGTGCCCCGGCCAGGCAAAGATGCCCGGCACCTTGACGCTGGTTTCATACATGTTCATGGGATAGGTGCCATTACCCTTGCCCACGATGCCGTGATGGCCCATGTTGCTGCCGTTATCGCTGGTGAACACGATCATCGTGCTGTCCAGCAGGCCGTCGGCCTCCAGCCGGTCGAGGATGCGGCCCACGTTCGCATCCATGGCCGTGACCGCCGCGTAATAGCCGCGCTGGCTCTCGCGGCAGTAAGGCAGCCAGGTTTCGCGGATGGGCGCGTAATTGGCATGGATAAAGCGGATGCCGGGATGCGGCTTCTTCTTCCAATCGGCAAAGGAGATATCGCAATCGGGCACCCAGGGGTGGATATCCTCAAAGGGGATGGAATCAAAGGGGCAATCGCGATACAGCTCGTAATACTCCTTGGGATGGCATTCCTCCGCCCAGGGGGAATGCGGCGCGGTAAAGTGCACGGCCAGGCAGAAGGGCTGCTCCTGATTGCGGATATCCAGGAAGCGCAGGGCGTTATCGGCAATGTAGTTGGTCACATAGCAGTTGCGCTTCATGGTCATTTCGCCGTTTTCCAGCACAACGGGGAACATATAGTTTTCGCCGCCGTTGGCCGTGGTGCGCCAATAGGTAAACCCGGCCTGGGGGGTGAAGCTATCGCCCATGTGCCACTTGCCCGACAGCCCGCACTCATAGCCCGCATCGGCCAGATAATCGGTAAAGGCGTCCTTGCCGCGCAGATAGTGGATGGCGCGGTCGCCCTGGAAGGACACGCGCGGCCAGATGTACTCAAACGGGGGATTCTCCATGCGGAAGCCCTCGCGCAGCTCCTGGGACAGCACGCTTTCATCCAGCAGCCCCTTGGCCAGCCAATCGTGCACGCCGTGCTGGGAGGGAATCTGCCCGGTATAGACGCTCATGCGCGCGGGCGAGCAGACGGGCGACACGCAGAACAGGTTTTCCATGCGCATGCCCATGGCGGCCAGACGATCCAGATTGGGGGTGTGGATTTCGCTGTTGCCGGCGCATTGCATGGCCCATGCGCCCATATCGTCGGTCATGATGAAAAGCAGGTTGGGGTGCTCAGGGGCTTTCGGCATGGCTTGTGTCTCCGATCCTTCCTTTTGTTTTGACTGGCTTATTCCTTGATGGAGCCCATCATGACGCCCTTCATGAAGTACTTTTGCACAAAGGGATAAATGCACAGGATGGGCACGGTGCTGATGATGATCATGGCGTACTTGACCAGCGTGTCCAGGTACAATACGTCCGCGGCGTCGTTGCCGGCGGCGTTATTGGCGTTGTTGATGTTGATCAGCAGGATCTCGCGCAGGAACAGCTGCAGCGGGAACTTGCTGCGATCCTGCAAATAGATCATCGCGTCAAACCAGCCGTTCCACTGCGCCACGGCGTAGTAGAGCACCATCACGGCGATGGTGGCCTTGGCGCAGGGCACAATGATGCGGAAGAGGATGGTAAAATCCCCCGCGCCGTCCAGGCGCGCGGATTACTCCAGGCTTTGCGGGATGGCGCGGAAGGAGGTGCGCATCACGATCATGTTCCAGGTGCTGATTACGCCGGGCAGGATGACCGCCATACGGGTATTATACAATCCAACGCCCTTGACGACAAGGAATTTGGGGATCATGCCGCCGGAAAAATATATGGTGAATACCATCAGCAGCGTAAACAGCTTTTTGAACATCAGCTTGGGGCGGGACAGCGTGTACGCGCCCAGGCAGGAAAAGAAGATGCTCAGCACCGTGCCCACCACCACATAGAAGATGGTGTTGGCATAGCCGATGCCCACATTGGGGTTTTGCAGCATGGTGCGGTAGCCATGCAGGCTGAAGCCCAGCGGCCGCCACAGCAGGCCATTGTGCATAAACAGCCGCACAGGATCGGAAATGGAGCCGACCAGCACGTACCACAGCGGGTACAGGAACACAACGGTCAGCACAAACAGCAGCGCGTAGTTGAGCACGTCAAAGAGACGGCTGCCAAAGGATTTGCTTTCTACCATATCAGCGCCCTCCCCTTACCAAAGGCTTTCCTTGACAACGTGCTTGGAGAAATAGTTGGCCGAGCACAGGATGATCACATTGACCAGCGAGTTGAACAGATCCACCGCCGCGCCAAAGCTGTAATCGTTATTCTTCAGGCCCCGGCGATACACATAGGAGGATACGATATCGGATACCTCCCAGGTCATCTCATTGTAGAGCAGGATGGTCTTTTGATGGCCCTCGCCCATGATGTGACCCATGCGCATGATCAGCTGCACGGCGATGATGGGCACCAGCGCGGGCAGGGTGACGCTGAGCATCTGGCGGAAGCGCCCCGCGCCGTCGATGGCCGCGGCCTCGTACAGGCTCATATCCACCGAGGACAGCGTGGCCAGGTACAAAATACTGCTCCAGCCCATCTGCTTCCAGATGCCGCTGGCAATGTAGATGGTGCGGTAATAGCGCGGCTCGGCCAGGAAATTCAGGTGCGGCTTGCCTGCCAGATCGCGGAACACATTGAACAGACCCGTGGAGGCGGCGAAATCGCTGATCATGCCGCACATGACCACCAGGGAGATAAAGTGGGGCATGTAGCTGACCGTCTGCACCACGCGCTTGTAGGGGTTGCAGCGCACCTCGTTAATCAGCAGGGCAAAGATGATGGGCATGGGAAAGCCGATCAGAATCTGCAATAGGCTGATCACCAGGGTGTTGCGGATGGTGCGCCAGGCATAGGTGCCGGTGAGGAACTCCTGAAAATGCTCCAGCCCCACAAACTTGGACTTGGCGATGCCCTTGAAGGGCTTGTAATTCTGGAAGGCGATTACCAGCCCGCCCATGGGCGCATAGTGGAAGATCAGGTAAAAGGCCAGCACCGGCAGCCACATCAGATACACCATTTTGTTCTGCCGGAAATCCAGCGCCAGGCGCTGGAAGAAAGTCTTTTTGTGGTAGGTTACCGGCGGGCGGTCGTTGACAATCTGCGACATGCGTAATCCCCTCCCTGGGTATAGAATGCGGGAAGCGCCGTGGGGCGCTCCCCGCGATGAGTAGCCGCCGGGGGAAATTTGCCTTCCCCCAGGCGGTTCAATTTTTGCGTTAGCGGCTCAGATAGCGGTCATAAGCGCCCTGCGTAATTTCCACCGCGCGGCTCAGCTTATAAGCGGCTAGCTGCTGCACATAAGCGTCCCAACCGGTCTCCAGATCGGCCTCGCCGCGGATGAACTTGAGCGACATTTCGCTCACGTAGGTATCCACGTTGCTCATGATCTTCAGGCGCTCGTTGTTTTCATCGGTGGTCAGGGTCACGCTGGTGGGCATCAGCCAGGCGTTGTCCCAGTTCTCGCGGTCGGCGTACTGCAGGCGCAGCGCTACGGCGGTCTCGTCGCGCAGCAGGTTGGGGCTGCACTGGGTATCGGGGATGCGCTTGCAGGGCCAGTAGGTCATGCGGCACACATTGTGCATGATGGAGGTTTCGTACAGCTCATTGTGGATCACCCAATCGGTGAACTTAAAGCCGCCCTGATCGTCCGTCGCCACCCAGGACAGGCCCTCGGGGCCGCGATTGGCAAACACGGAGCCTTCGTCGGTGTAGGTGTAGTTGAGGAACTGGAACACGATGGGCAGCAGCTTCTCATCGCAGGCGGTGGTGACCACGGTGCAGTAGCCGTTGTTCACGTTCACGCCCAGGTTGTACACATGGATCTTGGCGTCCTCGCTGTAGGACTGGAAGGGGGTCTTGGCGATGGGGGTGCCGGAAGCCTTGGAATCGGAATAGGCGTTGCCGATGGGCACAACCAGGCAGCCCACGGTGCCGGCGGAGTAGAGCTTGCGGATCTGGGCGTTGCCGATGGTGCCAAAGTCCGTGCCCATGTAGCCCTTTTCATACCAGCTGTGCATGCGGGCCAGGAAATCATGCCACTCCTGGCTGTCGGCATAGTACTTGACGGTGCCGTCTTCCTGATAGAAGCCCTGATACACGTTGTAGCCCGCGCCCAGGGTGGTGAAGGTCTTGTCCTTGCTGGTCAGGAAGGGGGTAACGCCGGGCTTGGTATCCTTGACCTTCTGCAGGTATTCCTCCAGCTTGTCAAAGGTGGTGATCTGGGCGGGATCGATGCCGAATTCCTCGCACCAGTCGGGGCGCACCACCAGGCAGTCCGCCAGGGAGTCGTACTCGTCCTCGTAGTAGTAGAAGCCCAGCACCTTGCCGTCCTCGTTGTAGAACTGGCGGCGCACGTCATCGTTTACGTTGATCAGCTTGTAGTAGTCGGGGGCGTTCTCCTCCAGATAGGGGGTCAGGTCGTAGATCAGCTCGTCGTCATAGGCAGCCACCGCGCCGCCATTGTAGAACTTTTCCAGGTCCACAATGATATCGGGCAGCTCGCTGCCGGCCAGCATCATGCCGAAGCCCTCGCCCGCCGCGCCATAGGTGGGGTGCATCATTTAAAGCTCGATGCCCGTCACCTCGGAGAAGCGCTGGTACACCGGGTTCTCCATATAATTGGTGAACACCTGGGACGCGCCCGCGTTCATCTCCATCCACACCTTCAGCTTTACGGGCTTGTCGGTCTTGATGGGATAGGTTACATCGGCCAGCGCCGCCCCGGCGGACAGCAGCAGGCACAGCGCCATCAGCAATGCAATCAGCTTTTTCACGTTGGTTTCCTCCTTAAATTCTTTAGTCGTACACTCACGGAATTACACGATGTGATATGTACAAAATGGATGGTTTGATTATGCAACACGCCATTCAAACATTTCAACCGCTTTGCAGAATCGCACAGCGAATTGCCATATGACCGTCAAATTGCTCATTTTTGTTCAAAATGCGCCAGTTTCGATCATGAAACGTGCCTTCGCCGCTCCCGCATACGGCAGCCACCGCGGAATGATGAACAAAGCGCTCATCCCCTACATGACAGCTTCCCCCTGTCCTTATGCTCATACAGGCCAGTTTGCTGCTCCGTCCGCCCTCCTGTGAAGGATTTGTAAATCCATCCAGCCGCCGCTTGCATTTTAAACGGCCAAATGATATGATAAATCTGTGCAAAACCATTCCATCTGCAAAGGAGATATAATAATGAAGAAACTGCTTTCCCTGGCGCTTTCCCTGCTGTTGGCGTGCAGCCTGTGCACCGCCCTGGCCGCCGATTACAGCGACGTATTTACCAACTTTGACCTGCGCGACAGCTGGACTGCCGCCACGGAGATCACCTTTACCGATACGGCCGTGACGATCAACGGCAGCGGCGCGGCAGCCGACGGCACGGTGCTCACCATCACCGCCCCCGGCGTATACAAGCTGCAAGGCTCCTGTGCCGACGGCCAGGTGCTGGTGGAGATCGACAAGGCCGAGAAGGCCCAGCTGGTGCTGGCCGGCCTGACCCTGACCTGCCAGAGCTCCGCGCCCCTGTACGTGCTCTCGGCTGACAAGGTGTCCCTCACCCTGGCCCCCGACACCGTCAACACCTTTACCGACGGCAAGGCCTACACCGCCGCCTTTGAAAAGCAGCCCAACGCCTGCATCTGCTCCCGCGACGACCTGGTGATCAACGGCACGGGCACGCTGAACGTGCAGGGCAACTTCAACAACGGCATCGGCACCAAGAACGACCTGCGCATCGCGGGCGGCGTCATCACCGTATCCGCCGTCAAAAACGCCCTGAAGGGCAACGATTCCGTGGCCATCCAGAACGGCGCCATCACCCTGACCGCCGGCAAGGACGCCATCAAAGCCGACAACGAGGATAAGCCCGACAAGGGCTATGTGTACATCGCGGGCGGCGATATCCGCATCACCGCGGGCGACGACGCCATCCAGGCCACCCAGGATGTAACCATCACCGGCGGCGCCCTCACCGTCACCGCCACCGGCAAAGCCGTCAACTCCAAAGGCTCCCAGGACGTCGCCAGCGGCGTGATTAATGGGAAATAAAGCATATTCCACCCGATAACCTGCAAATTAAAGCGGCTGAACGAAAAGTGATTTCGTCCAGCCGCTTTCTTTGTAAGCTGCGTGCTTGCGACATGGGACGATGCACCTTGTAGGGGACAATACGCATTATAACCTGGTCATGATTCTCCTTATGCTCTCGCAAAACATCAATTTTTATCAAGCACTATTTCCTTGTTGTCAAACATTGAGGAGTATTCTTTCAATATTTTCGCTAACTGCCGTAGTTCGTCTCATCTGCCGTATCGATCAGGCTGCAATTGTGCAGTTCGATCACATAGCCGTCGTTCAGACGCTCGCTGATTTCTTCGTTCGGCTGCAGCATATAGCGCTCTCCGACGTCCAGCGTGATATCCTGCATAAGCGTAGATACAATATAATAAGCGTCGTGCCTATTATCTGCAACGATTTTATAATAAGCTTCAGGGGCCCCCCGAAAATCGATTCCGCAAATCTGGCGGCCATTGAAAACGGTGGTATCCACCATATTAATAGAAGAAACAGGCGTAAAAATGCACGGCTCGGACAGGGAGATATTTGCCTGCATGGGCAGCAGCACAGCATAAGGCGCGTTTTGTCTGCCGCTTATCCGATGCTCCAGGAGCTTTCCGCTGACGTTTTGTATTTTCACGATCGCATCCTGCCCCTGCTGTGCAGAAATGCGCCACAGCCCGGCAGGCAGATTCTCCCCAATGGTGTAGCTGCCTGCCGCAAGCGTTCGCTGCGCTTCATCAGGCAGCAGAATGCTGTCAAACGGCATGGTGGATGCGTATCTGCTCAAAATAAAGCCGTCGTAATTTCCATACTGAATCTGCAAAAACTCGCCTGCATAGCCAATCAGTTTCAGTGCTCCCCCATTTTCGACGACATCTCCATGCTTGCTCAGATCACAATCCTCCAGTGATTCGATAAAGCCATTTGGATCTACAAACGGCTCGCCCAGTTCAAAGGAGGCAAAGGCAAAGCCGATTGGCTCAATCTTGGCTGCACCAGTTCTTTTCAGCTGCGATGTTTTCATATACCCTTCCGCACACAGAAAAACGCGGCACCATTCCGGGCCATACTCCAGCATATAGACCTGCGCGCCGGGATAATAAAAGCCCGCAATTTGCTTCTGCGATTCCTCCGGCGCGCGATAATAATAGCACTTTTCGCCTTCGTCTCCTATCACAGAAGCCACAATCAGCCGCTTTCTTCCTGTCTCCTCCGAAGCGCCTGCAGGCAGGCACATCCAAGCGCACAACAGGATCATCAGCATAAGCAGCACGGCAGCTTTTTTCATGAAGCGTCACCCCTTTCACAAGAATATAACGATAGCCACTGCGGTTTTCTTTCCATTTCTTGGTGCAAAGCAAAAAAGCTGCCCGGCAAGCGGGGCAGCCTATGCGCACGATGAAAAAAGTGCTATAATGCTTGAGAGAAGCGAAAAATTGAATTTGGTGGAGAAATATTTATGGAACTGTTTGAAAATATGATCCAAAAGGATTTTCAGGGCGGCGTGCTTGTCCTTAAAAATGGTCAAGTTGTTTTTGAATATTGCCAAGGTGATGCTGACTACAGCACAAACACGCCCTTCACATCACATACTACAATTACATTAGCTTCGCTGTCCAAGCAATTTATCGCAGCAGCCATTTTACTTCAGATAGAACAGGGGAATCTTTCTCTGGATGATACAATCGAGCTGTACTTCCCCCAATATCCCCAAGGGAAAAGCATTACAATTCGCCAGCTGCTGCATCACTCAAGCGGTATTCCCGATTATATCAGTGACAGAATTATCCCTGACGCAATCCGTAAATATGAATCAGAGCACGGAACAGCGCCGACTGATGCTATCGAGCTTCATAAGTGCATTGCTGCGGAATGCCGTCCTGTTCGTCTTTCAGAATGCTTTGAACTAATAGGTGAACTGCCGTTGCGCTTTGAACCCGGCACAGAGGGAAGCTACAGCAATACGAATTATTTTTTGCTTGGTCATATTCTGGAGATATTGACCGGCAAACCGTTGTCAGCTGCCATGAGCGATGTATTTATGCGCTTCGGCTTAAATCACACCCACATGAACGGACATATAGCAGACGCTTGCGGATATGTAAAACATAACGATGAGATATTTTCCTGCGGCAGGCCTGCCATGGAGAGTGGTGACAGCAGCGTTGTTTCCTCGCTGACAGATTTGGGGCGTTGGTGCAGCGCTATACTAAATGCCGACATACTGTCCGCTGACAGCTGGAAGGAATGTCTGAGCTTTACCCCAAAGCCTTACGGATGCGGGTTATGGCAGTTCGATAATGGTTGGTTTGGACATGACGGAGGATTGCCGGGATTGAGACATTGGCAAAGGTTGAATTTTAAGGATAAAGCGGCAATTATAATCCTCTCCAATACCGTTATGGAGACGACTCCCTTCCTTGCTCAAATGATGGAGCATTTCACTGAAACCAAACAAACAGCAGAACGGCTCTGAGCGTGCTAGCAGTGATCTGTGCTTAGAACTGTGCTGTATGAAGAATAGATAATTCTTCTGGCCAGAGCGTAATGCATTTTCGTTCGTTATTTCCTGTTTTTAAGCTACTAAATACGCCCTCATAAAGACGCAACAGAAAACTATAAACAAAAACCGCCGCGAAACTGCGGCGGAATGGCTCCCCAGGTAGGGCTCGAACCTACAACAACTCGGTTAACAGCCGAGTGCTCTGCCATTGAGCTACTGAGGAATATCGGAAAGCGGAGTATCTCTACTCCGCTTTCCTTTGGAATCCGGCGGCGACCTACTCTCCCGGGCCGTGTCCAGCCAAGTACCATCGGCGCTGAAGGTCTTAACTTCTGTGTTCGGGATGGGAACAGGTGGAACCCCTTCGCCATTACCACCGGAAATCTCTTTTCAAGGTCCTCGCTTTCGCGCTACCCTGACAACTGCACAGCTCTTATAGGACTTTTGCCAACTGCTTTGACTTAGTCTCAGTTTCCTGAAATCAAGCCCTCGACCTATTAGTATCAGCAAGCTCACGCATTACTACGCTTACACCGCTGACCTATCACCCGGTAGTCTTCCGGGGGTCTTACTCTCTTATAGAGATGGGAGTCTTATTCTTGAGGTGGGCTTCACGCTTAGATGCCTTCAGCGTTTATCTCTTCCGCACTTCGCTTCCCTGCTGTGCCCTTGGCAGAACAACAGTTGCACCAGTGGTGCGTCCATTCCGGTCCTCTCGTACTAGGAACAGCTCCTCTCATGACTCCTACGCCCACGATGGATAGGGACCGAACTGTCTCACGACGTTCTGAACCCAGCTCGCGTGCCGCTTTAATTGGCGAACAGCCAAACCCTTGGGACCTGCTTCAGCCCCAGGATGCGACGAGCCGACATCGAGGTGCCAAACCTCCCCGTCGATGTGGACTCTTGGGGGAGATCAGCCTGTTATCCCCGAGGTAGCTTTTATCCGTTAAGCGACGGCAATTCCACTCTCATACCGCCGGATCACTAAGCCCGACTTTCGTCTCTGCTCGACTTGTCAGTCTCGCAGTCAGGCACCCTTCTGCCTTTACACTCTTCGAATGGTTTCCATCCATTCTGAGGGTACCTTTGGGCGCCTCCGTTACTCTTTCGGAGGCGACCGCCCCAGTCAAACTGTCCGCCTGACACTGTCCATTCACCGGCTTACGGCGTCATGTTAGAATTCCAATAACAGAAGAGTGGTATCCCAACGGCGACTCCATACATGCCGAAACACGTATTTCCCAGTCTCCCACCTATTCTGTGCATCCGTTACCGAAATCCAATATCAGGTTACAGTAAAGCTCTACGGGGTCTTTCCGTCCAGTCGCGGGTAATGGGCATCTTCA
>OLSD01002946.1_pt1 | contig 11270 bp, 9 predicted proteins | sample 1672211 | NCBI WGS metagenome assembly OLSD01 (sample SAMEA3136659, study PRJEB25190) | human gut metagenome
ATGGAGCACAAGGAGGGTCACAACGCCCTTGCCGAGCTGCTGATTCAAAAAGAGGTGATTATGGCCGAAGACGTGGAGCACATCTTCGGCAAGCGTCCTTGGCTGAGCCGTTCTCAGGAAATCATGGAGGACGAACAGCCTAAGATTGATGATGCCGTAAAGGATATGCCTGAGGTTCAGGCAGCCATCAAGGAGCATGAAGAGGCAAAGAAAGCTTCGAAGGAGGAGGCTGAAGAGAATACTTCAGAGAAAGCTCCCGCAAAGGTTTCTGAGGATACAGAAGAGAAGGGTTCCGAAAAGACTTCAGATGATGCTTCAGAGAAGGGGTACGAGAAAACTTCTGGAAACAAGAAAAATAACGAATAAAAAGCAAGACCATGACTGAGAAACAAAAAAATCTAGTAATTAGATCCATCACAGGCGTACTCTTCGTTGTGTGTATGGTATCTTGCTTCCTGAATCCTAGGGCAATGGTATTCCTGTTCGCCCTGATTACAGGCCTAAGCATCTGGGAGTACTGCGGACTGGTGAACCAAAAGGAAGACGTAACCGTCAACCGATTCATTACCACCGTGGCAGGAGTATATTTCTTCCTTGCCGTAGCTGGATTCCGCACAGGTATCGTGGGCAACTTCGTGGTATTCGTACCATACTTGCTCACCATCATCTACCTCTTCATCGGAGGGCTCTATACAGCTAACAAGAACGCCATCAACGACTGGGCTTACACCATGCTTTCGCAAATGTACATTGCCCTTCCATTCTCGATGATCAACGTGTTGGCATTTGAGACTTCAGCATTCGATGGTCAGATTCATTACGACATGCTCTTGCCTCTGAGCGTATTCATCTTCCTCTGGACCAATGATACGGGTGCTTATTGCAGCGGTTCACTTTTCGGCAAGCATAAGCTGTTTCCTCGCATCAGTCCGGCGAAGAGTTGGGAAGGTAGCATCGGTGGTGGTATCTTCGTAATTATCGCAGCCATCATCATCGGTTACATTGCCAACGATGGCGAGGCTCACCGCCTCAGCATTCTCGGATGGGTAGGTTTAGGAGTAGTTGTAGCAGTTTTCGGAACCTGGGGCGATTTGGTAGAAAGTCTCTTCAAGCGCACCCTGGGAGTAAAGGATAGTGGTAATATCCTGCCAGGCCATGGCGGAATGCTCGACCGCTTCGATTCATCACTCATGGCGATTCCAGCTGCCGTGATTTATCTCTACACCCTCCAGCTTTTCGGATAGACTCCATTCTGAAAAAGTACAATAAGAAAAAATCCAAGCCAGATTCATTCTAGCTTGGATTTTTTAATTTATAACGGTACCCATAGAGCAGCTATTTCAATTCCTCCTGCTGCGACTCATTAAGCTGTTCTTCTGCCCTTCTGGCTCTTTCGGCTTCTTCATCTGCCAGTCTTCTAGCCTCTTCCGCCTTCCTTCTTGCCTTTTCGGCTTCCTCTTCCGCTCTTCTTCTTACGGCCTCAGCCTGTTGTTCCGCTTTCTTTTTTGCAGCTTCAGCTTCAGCCAGGGCTTTCAATCGGGCACGCTCGGCGGCTTCGGCAGCAGCCTTGGCTTCTGCTTCGGCTCTCTCCTTGGCAAGTCTAACCAGCATTTCACGACGCTTGACCAAGAGATCGAACATGATGGCAGCAGCCTCATCAGGAGCAACCAGGTTACCCAGACGCTCTCTCACCTCACGATATTCAGAAAGCATACGCTCCCTGCCCTCCTTGCCTGGCAAAATCTGATAAAGCTGGTCGGCGATGGCATCCACCTGAAAACGGTCGGCAAACATCTCCTGCACCACTTCCTTGTCGGCAATCAGATTCACCAGCGAAATATACTTGCACGACATCACATGCTTAAACGCAAGGCGAACCAGATGCGGCAATGGAGTTTCATAGCAAACCACCTGCGGAACCTCGAACAGCGCCGTCTCCAAAGTAGCCGTACCACTCGTTACCAAAGCCGCCGTACTGTGACTCAGGAGCGGATAGGTCTTATTGCGCACCATCTTGACAGGCGTACTCTTCAGGAACTTCTCATAATAAGAATCCTCGATGGAAGGAGCTCCTGCAAGCACCATCTGGTAATCCTCAAACCGCTCTGCCACCTCAATCATGGCAGGCAGATTATCCTTAATCTCCTGCAAACGGCTTCCGGCAAGCAAAGCAATAATCGGGCGATGCCTGTCCAGATTATTCTCTTCACAAAACTCCACGAAATTCTGATGATATTCCGACCGAAACTCATTCACCTCTTCTGCCGTAGGATTACCTACATAATGGATAGGATAACGGTGCTTTTTCTCGAAGAAAGGCACCTCGAAAGGCAGGATGGAGAAAAGTTCGGCGATATCACGCTTGATACTTCGGATTCGCCATTCCTTCCACGCCCAGATTTTAGGCGAGATATAATAGTACGCCGGAATATTAGTCTTCTTTTTCAAGAACTTAGCGATATTCAGATTAAATCCAGGATAATCTACAAGGATTACCACATCCGGTTTCCATTTCACAATATCTTCCTTGCATCTTTTCATATTAGAAAAGATGGTACCCAGATGCATCAGCACAGGAACAAAGCCCATATAGGCAAGTTCCTTGTAATGCTTGACACGAGTGCCACCTTCGGCAGCCATCAAGTCACCACCGAAGAGCCTAAATTCCGCAAACTCGTCAACATTTTTTAGCGAACGCATCAATCTACTGGCATGCAGATCACCACTCGCCTCTCCTACTATCAAATAATACTTCATGATACTTTGAACTTGATACTTTGAACTTGGAACTTTATGATATGCTTTAACTTGGAACTTTCAATATTAAAGTTCAATATTAAAGTTCTTGATCCAATCATAATCCGTGATATCAATCTTGGTCGGCGTGATGGCAATATAGCCATGATTCACCGCCCATTGATCTGTATCTGCAGCATCCGGTTCGTCATTGCGATAATCGCCCACCATCCAATAGTATTCATACCCATGAGGGTGCGTACGATGTTCCACCTCGTTGATCCACGAGCCATGTGCCATTCTGCAAGCCTTGAAGCCCTTGAACGGAGGCTGTGCCGGGAAGTTGACATTCAGGCAGGTATATTTCGGCAAGCCCTTCTCCAGAACCATCTTTACCACCTGGGCTACACCGTCTCGCAAAGGCGAGAGATCGGCATTCTCATCATAGTTGCAACTGCTGAAGGCAATGCTAGGAATGTGCTGCATACATCCCTCCTTGGCTACGCCCATCGTACCTGAATAGTGATTGTTCACACTGGAATTATCACCATGGTTGATACCGCCGATTACGAGATCAGGGCGACGGTCCTTGTAGAACTGGTCGAGCGCCAGTTTGACACAATCCACCGGCGTACCGCTGCACGACCAAACCTCCACATCTTCGCCCATATTATGACGGCGCTTCAGTCGCAGCGGAGTGGTAGCCGAGAAGGCACAGGCGAATCCGGAGCGGGCACTTTCGGGAGCCACAACGAGTACGTCGCACCAGTCTTTCAGAAAGCGCACGAGGGTCTTGATACCATTGGCATGATAGCCATCATCATTTGAAATTAACACTAAAGGTCTCTTATTTTCCATAAAAATATCTTTCTTTTTGGTGCAAAAGTACGAAAAAACCTTTAAAGAAACATATTTCTCGCATATTTTTTGTATCTTTGCCGAAAAATTCTGTGCGCAAAAGCCATTATTAGACTCGCAGGCGCACACTTCAGGTTATTATATAGACTTTAAAAATGGGAAAAATCATAGCATTAGCTAATCAGAAAGGTGGCGTCGGAAAGACAACAACCACCATCAACCTGGCTGCATCGCTTGCTACCCTGGAGAAAACGGTACTCGTCATCGATGCCGACCCTCAGGCAAACGCATCCAGCGGTCTGGGTGTGGACATCAGCGAGGTAGATTGCTCACTCTATGAGTGCATCATCAGCCATGCAGATGTGCGTGATGCCATCTACACTACCGACATCGACGGACTCGACATCGTGCCGAGCCACATCGATCTTGTAGGAGCTGAGATAGAAATGCTCAACCTAAAGAATCGCGAGAAAGTAATCAAGAAACTGCTCGATCCCATCCGCAAAGAATACGATTATATTCTCATCGACTGTTCCCCATCGCTGGGTTTGATAACAGTGAACTCGCTTACCGCCGCAGACAGCGTGATCATCCCTGTGCAGTGTGAATACTTTGCACTGGAAGGAATCAGCAAGCTGCTCAACACCATCAAGATCATCAAGAGCAAGCTGAATCCGAAGCTCGAAATAGAAGGTTTCCTGCTGACGATGTACGACAGCCGCCTCCGACTCGCCAACCAGATTTACGACGAGGTGAAGCGCCACTTCCAGGAATTGGTATTCAAGACTGTCATCCAGCGCAACGTGAAATTGAGCGAGAGTCCGAGCCACGGTCTCCCAGTCATTCTCTACGATGCAGAATCAAATGGTGCCAAGAACCACCTGGCACTGGCAAAGGAAATTATCAACAAGAATAGATAAGATTTGGAAATTGAACCCATCAGGAAAGTTCAATGTTCAAAATTCAAAGTTCAAAGCAAAAATGGCAGTACATAAGAAATTCAATAACGGCATAAGAAACAACGCCCTGGGCCGCGGACTCGACGCCCTCATCTCGACAGAGGGAGTACGTACTCAGGGCAGCAGCACCATCAACGAGATACCTCTCGATCAGATCGAGGCAAACCCGAACCAGCCACGACGGGAGTTTGACGAAGAGGCGCTGCGCGAACTCGCCGATAGCATCAGTGCCATCGGCATTATCCAGCCTATCACCCTGCGACAGATTTCGGAAAACCGATTCCAGATTATTGCGGGAGAAAGACGATGGAGAGCTTCACAACTAGCTGGACTCATGGCAATACCTGCCTACATCCGCACCATCAGCGATGAAAACGTGATGGAGATGGCGCTCGTGGAGAATATCCAGCGCCAGGACCTCAACGCCATAGAAATTGCACTTGCATATGAACATCTTCTGGAAAACGAGGGAATGACTCAGGAAAAAATTTCCGAGCGTGTGGGCAAAAGCCGTGCTGCCATTGCCAACTATCTCCGACTTCTGAAGCTGCCGGCACAGGTGCAGATGGCACTCCAGAAGAAAGAAATCGATATGGGACATTGCAGAGCGCTCCTAGCACTCGACAGTCCGTCGCTTCAGATCAAGCTCTTCAAGGAAATCCAAAAGAACGGTTACTCCGTGAGAAAGGTGGAAGAGATGGTACAGCGACTGAAAAGCGGTGAAGACGTGGAAAGCGGCAAGAAAACCATCACTGCCAAGACACAGATACCCGAGGAATTCACCATGCTTAGAGAAAAGCTCTCCAAATTCCTCAATACCAAGGTGCAATTCACCTGCTCTGCCAAGGGCAAGGGAAAAATCAGCATCCCATTCAGCAATGAAGAGGAACTGGAGCACATCATGAACGTTTTCGATAAACTGAAACAGGAATAAATCTTTTTTTTATATAGAAAGAAATAAATTATTTCGATAAACAGGAACAGCTTCATCTGTTCCGAATAAGATATAGAAGAATAAAAAAGTGAATTTAAGATTATCACATATTTGCATTTCGGCTTTACTGCTGGCAACCTCGCTCCAAGTTTCGGCTCAGAAACAGAAGGCGAAGGCAGAAGTAGCCGTTCCTGACTTCGCTGCTGCCGACTCGGCAAGGATGGCGACAGAAGCGGCAAAGACTTCGGTAGATTCTGCCATCACAGCCAAGGACAGCATGAATCTGGCTAAACTCAACAGTTCGCTCAGGCTGATGCAGAAGAAGAAGCGCGATTGGGCTACCTGGCGACCAGATGCCAAGCGCGCCATGTGGCTTGCACTGATTTTGCCCGGAGCAGGACAGATCTACAACCGCAAATACTGGAAACTACCTATTATATATGGTGGTTTCGTAGGCTGCGCTTACGCCATCACCTGGAACAACCAGATGTATCACGACTACTCGCAGGCCTACCTCGACATTATGGATGATGACCCGAACACGCAGAGCTACAACCAGTTTCTGCATTTGGGAGCCACAATCGATGCCTCTAACATAGAACGCTACAAGGAAATCTTCCGTAAGCGTAAAGACAAATTCCGCCGCTGGAGAGATATGGGAACCTTCGTGATGATTGGCATCTATGCCTTCTCCGTCATCGATGCGTATGTAGATGCATCGCTCTCAGAATTCGACATCTCCGACGACCTCAGCCTCAGAGTGGAGCCTGCCGTGCTCAATAACGGCAGATACAACAACCCGCTGCGTTCAGGCGCACTCGGACTGCAATGCTCACTCACATTCTAAAAGTAACCATCAGAAAACTAAACGAAAAAGAAGCATATAATTAAAATAGAAAACAATAGACATTAGATAATGAAGAAAATAATCATCATGGCAGCAGCGATGCTGTTTAGCTGGCAGGGCATTCAAGCCCAAAACGACAATGCAGAAGACAAGGACGATGTGATTACCGTAACAGACAAGGACGGTAAGCTGGAGGAAATCGAAGTTCCTGAAGGTTTGGAAGACAACCTCGACAGCCTTCTTCACCTCTACAATACACAGGCTTACATGATGGCCGACACCTCTTGCAAATACCGTGATGTGAATCCTGTTTTCGAAACACAGGTATATATCGACCGATTGAAGCGACTCCCTACACTTATTGAAATGCCATACAATGAGGTAGTACAGAAGTTCATCGACCGCTACAGCGGCAAACTTCGTCGCTCTGTAAGCTTCATGCTGGGTGCCAGCAACTTCTACATGCCTATCTTCGAAGAGGCATTGGAAGCATACAACCTGCCACTGGAGCTGAAATATCTGCCGGTTATCGAGTCGGCACTCAACCCCAAGGCTGTTTCCCGCGTAGGAGCCACAGGTCTCTGGCAGTTCATGCTGAGCACAGGCAAGCGCTACGGTCTGGAGGTGAATACCCTCTACGATGAGCGCCGCGACCCAGTGAAAGCATCTTATGCCGCAGCCCACTACCTGCGCGATCTCTACAGGATCTTCGACGACTGGAACCTCGTTATCGCAGCCTACAATTGCGGACCAGCCAAGGTAAGCAAGGCAATCCATCGTGCCAAGGGCGAGACTGACTACTGGAAGATTTATCCATACCTGCCAAAGGAGACACGTGGATATGTACCAGCTTTCATCGCAGCCAACTATATTATGAACTATTACTGCGACCACAACATCTGTCCGATGGTAACTGAGTTGCCAACCAAGACAGACACCGTGGAAGTGAATCAGGATGTTCATATCGAGCAGATTGCCAAGGTTCTCAACATCGATGCCGAGCATCTTCGCAACCTGAACCCACAGTATCGCCGCGACATCATCAACGGCAGTCACAGGCCAATGCCTGTACGTCTGCCGGAATCACTCATCGGAGCCTTCATCGACAACAAGGATTCCATCTTCAGTTACCGTGCTGATGAGCTTCTGCTGAAGCGTGATGTGGTAGAAGTCAACGACGATGAACCAAACTACAGCCGCTCCCGCAGCAGCCGTTCCCGCAGCAGCGTATCATCTTCACGTAGCAGCCGAAGCAAGTCTTCACGCTACAGCCGCAGTAAGAAGGGCAAGAGAAAGAACTCTAGAGGCAAGAGCATAACCATCAAGAGCGGAGATACACTCTCGGAGATTGCTGCTCGCAACGGAACAACCGTGAAGAAGCTCAAGAAGCTGAACAAGATTTCGGGCAACAGTATTCGTGCCGGAAAGAAGATCAAAGTGAAATAAAAAATAAAATCTATATACTGAAGCCCACGCCCAGGATCGTGGGCTTCAGTAATACATCATTAATCATTTTATAAATAGGAGGGTACAGCTATGGATGACCAGAACTTGAAAGACCTAGAAAGAGAGCAGGCCGACAACAAACTGATCGGTGATGCCTTTCAGCATTTACTCGACACCTACCTCAGCTCGCGACACCGCAAGAAGGTAGATATCGTGACAAAAGCCTTCAACTTCGCCCGTCAGGCGCACAAGGGCGTGCGCCGATTGTCTGGCGAACCGTATATCATGCACCCTATCGCCGTGGCACAGATTGCCTGTGAGGAAATGGGATTGGGTTCTACCAGCATCTGCGCAGCACTGCTCCATGATGTGGTAGAAGATACAGACTATACGGTAGAAGACATCTCCAACATCTTCGGTGCCAAGGTGGCACAGATTGTGGATGGACTCACAAAAATCAGTGGTGGCATCTTTGGAGACCAGGCTTCTGCACAGGCAGAAAACTTCAAGAAGTTGTTGCTCACCATGAGCGATGACATCCGAGTGATTCTCATCAAAATCTGCGACCGACTGCACAATATGCGCACCCTGGAATCGCAGCCAGCCAACAAACAATACAAGATTGCAGGCGAGACCTTATATATATATGCGCCACTCGCCAACCGTCTCGGACTTAACAAAATCAAGACCGAACTGGAAAACCTCAGCTTCCGCTACGACCATCCACAGGAGTATGCCAACATTGAGCATAAGCTTGCAGATACCGAATCGCAACGCGACACCCTCTTTGCACAATTCACCGCTCCTATCCGTGAGGAACTGGATAAGCTGGGTGTGGATTACAAGATCAAGGCACGTGTCAAGAGCCCTTATTCCATCTGGAACAAGATGCAGAACAAGCACGTTTCTTTCGATGAAATCTACGATATTCTTGCAGTTCGCATCATCGTGACTCCAAAGAGCAGAACCAACGAGGTGAACGAATGCTTCAATGTCTATGTTGCCATCAGCAAGATATACAAGAGCCATCCCGACCGTCTGCGCGACTGGCTGAACCATCCGAAAGCTAACGGATACCAGGCTCTCCACGTTACCCTGATGAGTAAGCAGGGACGCTGGATAGAGGTACAGATCCGCTCCGACCGCATGGACGAGGTGGCAGAAAAGGGATTTGCAGCCCACTGGAAATACAAGGAGGGTGGCGAATATACTGAGGATGAAAACGAGTTGAACGACTGGCTGAGCACCATCAAGGAGATTCTGGACGATCCGCAGCCTGATGCGATGGACTTCCTCGACGCTATCAAGCTCAACCTCTATGCATCTGAAATCTTCGTCTTCACCCCGAAGGGAGAAATCATCACGATGCCAGCCGGATGTACTGCACTCGACTTCGCCTTCCAGATACATACCTTCCTGGGCAGCCACTGCATCGGAGCCAAGGTAAACCATAAGCTGGTACCTCTGAGCCACAAGCTGAACAGCGGCGACCAGGTAGAGATCCTTACCTCCAAGAGTCAGCACGTACAGCCTGCATGGGTGAACTTCGTAAGCACAGCCAAGGCTAAGAGCAAGATCATGGCGATATTGCGACGTGACTCCCGCGAAGTGCAGAAAAAGGGTGAGAGCATCCTCACCGAATGGCTGCAGAAGAACAATATGGAGATGACCAACTCGGTAGTGGACAGGCTCTGCGAACTCCACAATATCCAGAAGCGCGACAACTTCTTCCAGTCACTGGGCGAACACTGTATCCTGCTCGGAGAGAAAGACCTCGATGAACTGCAGGGCAAGCCCAAGAAGCAGAAGCAATCATCGAGCTGGCGCGACTACATTCCATTCCTGGGCAAGAACAAGCAGAAGGAGGAAACGGGCGGCATCGTAAAGCCACAGGAACTCTTTGTGGTGGGCAAGGACTTCAACAAGAAGAAGCCGCTCATCCTGACCGAAGAAAACATCAATCAGTTTATCTTCCCTTCCTGCTGCCACGCCATTCCGGGCGACGACGTGATGGGATTCATCGATAACAAGAACCGCATCGAGATTCACAAGCGTTCGTGCAATGTAGCTGCCAAGCTGAAATCAAGCTATGGCAACCGCATCGTGGATGCCAAGTGGGATATGCACAAGCAGATGCTCTTCGATGCAACCATCGAAATCAAGGGTATCGACCGCAAGGGCATGCTCCTCGATGTGAGCAAGATTATCAGCGACCAGCTGGGCTTCAACATCCACAAGCTTACCATCAGCAGCGACAACGGTATCTTCGACGGAACCATCGAACTTCGTATTCATGACCGTGATGAAGTGAAGATCATCATGGATAAGCTCAAGACGATTGAGGATCTGCAGGAAGTGCAGAGAATCTTATAATCTGAAAAGAACAGAGATGGTATCATCATCAAAAAAGAACAAAGATGATATCATTTGAAATCTGGAGCTGGAAGCCTACTGCTTCCGGCTCCAGAATTTCATCAAGCCAAATAAACTACAATCATTAAAACAAAAACAAACAAAACAATGAGTTGATAAGGTATATTTGGGTCGTCCTTGGCGCCCATACGCCAAGACCCTCTTCATGAATTGCGAGATGGGCAGCCACATCACACCTGCAGGTTGGGACAACTGGCGCAACCCGAAGAATGAAGAAACTGCCGAGTACAGTGAATGCAAGAACTATGGTCCAGGTGCATCCACCAAGGGCAGAGTAACCTGGAGCCACCAGCTCAGCAAGAAAGAAGCCAGCAAGATTACCATCGCCGAGGTTTTCGGCGAAGAATGCTGGTAATCCCCTACACTTTACTAATCATAAAGTTCAAAGCTCAATGTTCCAAGTTTAAAGTATTAAACCAGTCCGTCTAGCTGTTTCTTGAGTTCCTTGAGCTGATCTCTTACAGAAATGAGGGTGTCGAGAACGTCAGACGATTTCTCGGCACCCGTTCTGTTTTGACTCAGATACTTACGTGCCGCAGCAATCTTGAATCCCTTCACCTTGATCAGGTTATAGATGAGTTTCACCTGCTCAATATCCTTGTCAGAATATTGACGCACCTTGTTCACGCCCACCTTAGGCCTGAGGAAAGGAAACTCCTTTTCCCAATAACGGAGAGTTGACTCCGTTACACCCACTTCCTCAGCCACTTCCTTGATGGAATAGTACAATTTTACGTTTTTATCTGTATTTAAAGCCATTTTTCCAAACTTTAATTTCAAAAATAATTAATTTTGTTGCAAAATTAAGCAATTCTTCTTATCTTTGCAAAGTTTTTCGGAAGAAAATGCCCTTAAGGGCAAAAAATAATCAAAACAGAGGAGAAATACAGCCTCTGAAACAGCATTTGAGAATTAAAAAAGATTAATATAAAAGATAATATGATGACAGCTAATGAAGTACGCGAATCCTTCAAGAAATTCTTCGAAGGTAAGGGCCACAAGATTGTTCCATCAGCACCTATGGTTATCAAGGATGACCCAACGCTGATGTTTACAA
>OLSD01002948.1_pt1 | contig 11252 bp, 8 predicted proteins | sample 1672211 | NCBI WGS metagenome assembly OLSD01 (sample SAMEA3136659, study PRJEB25190) | human gut metagenome
TGTCCGCCTGATGATGCCGCAAAGCATATCTTTACGTTTTTCTTTTCATCCATCTCTCTACTAACCCACACTTATTAATCTCTACCAAACAAATCTCTGGTGTAAACCTTTTCTTTCACATCATCTAGGCACTTGTCATACCGGTTTGCGATGATGGCGTTGCTCATTTCCTTGAACTTCGCCAGATCGTTGACCACCACAGAGCCAAAGAATGTCTCTCCATCCTTCAAAGTCGGCTCATAAATCACCACAGTTGCGCCCTTTGCCTTGATGCGCTTCATAACACCCTGAATAGAACTCTGACGGAAATTGTCGCTGTTGCTCTTCATGGTCAAACGGTACACGCCAATCGTTACCTTTTTCTCTTTATCTTCATCAAACTCGTTCTCTGCATCATATCCATAGTAACCAGCCAGCTTCAGAACTCGGTCGGCGATGAAGTCCTTACGAGTTCTGTTACTTTCAACAATAGCTTCAATCAGGTTTTCCGGCACATCTGCATAGTTTGCCAGCAGCTGCTTGGTGTCTTTCGGCAGGCAGTAACCGCCGTAACCAAACGAAGGATTGTTATAGTGACTGCCAATACGAGGATCAAGGCAAACACCGTCGATAATCTGCTGAGTGTTAAGACCCTTGCTCTCTGCATAGGTGTCCAATTCGTTGAAGTAAGCCACGCGCAGGGCCAGATATGTATTGGCGAACAGTTTTACCGCCTCTGCCTCGGTGAAGCCCATGAACAGAGTGTCAATGTTCTCCTTGATAGCACCTTCCTGAAGTAGACCAGCAAACTCGTGTGCGGCCTCTACCAATCGCTCATCACTTAAATCAGTGCCAACGATGATACGAGAAGGATAAAGATTGTCATAAAGAGCCTTAGATTCACGCAGGAACTCTGGGCTGAAGATGATGTTCTTGCTGCCGAACTTCTCACGCACACTTGCGGTGTAACCCACAGGAATTGTGGACTTGATGACCATGATGGCGTTCGGGTTATATTCCATGACCAGCTTGATCACAGCTTCGACCGCAGATGTGTCAAAGTGCTGGGTGTGGCTATCGTAGTTGGTAGGGGCCGCTATAACAACAAAGTCCGCATCCGAGTATGCAGTCTTTGCATCCAGAGTTGCGGTCAGGTTCAGTTCTTTCTCTGCGAGGTACTTCTCAATATAGTCATCCTGAATCGGAGACTTACGGTTGTTGATCATCTCAACCTTCTCCGGAACAATATCAACTGCGGTTACCTGATGGTGCTGAGAAAGCAATGTGGCAATTGACAAACCCACATAACCAGTGCCCGCAACGGCGATTTTGTAATTCTTCATATTATTTACTCCTCCGGCCCTCATCGGGCATATCCTCTAATTTTCTATGTACACATCCATATGGATGGTATTTCTCTCTAATATCCGCTGTGTGATAACCACACGCGGCTAAGTGTTTTCTTATGCTGTCGTATCCAATTACCCCAGCAATCATATTTCCGTCATTTCAGGCTCATTTTCTACTCCATAAAACATCCGTTGAGTACACTCGTCTCTATTCCTCTATAGCCGAAGTGTTGATTTATATAGTCGAACCCCGTATACCCTGCAATGACGTTTTCTCTAAGTGTTGGATTATTGAATCGAACCCTGTCGGTGCATGAGTTTTGTTAAAACTGTACATATCATCCAGTCAAATTCTCGTCATTCATTGTTCGTTATGAACAAATCATTCACTCTCACCGCACAAAACATGTATTTATCATCACCATACATGCTCTACTCAACAGCTGTTTTATGAAGTAGAAATCATCTGTTTTTCCGTAATTTTCATGACTCAACAAACCGTTATGATGTAGGTGTCATTAGCGGGTCAGATAGTGTACTCAACAGCAGTTTCAGACGTTAATGATAAACTCATGGATTTTTGTTGTTTTCTACTATTTTCCGCCTTTTCCTCATAACTTCCGAAAAAGTTGTGCCAATTTTGTGTCACAGGGGTCAAAAGTTCAGCATTTTGTATAAACATCCAGCATTTCTAGTTCATATAGATGTGAAATATAACCAATTTTAGCACCCCATATAGTGTGCAAAACAGGCTCTTTTTGACGCTGCTACGTCAATACAGTTTGTTGAGTAGACATTAGTAGGAGCTGCAATAATAACAAAATCAACATCAGAATATGCTTCCTTTGCATCCAATGTTGCAGTCAAATCCAGTTCTTTTTCTGCCAGATACTTTTCAATGTATTCCTCCTGAATCGGAGACTTTTTACTGTTAATAAGTTCAACTTTTTCCGGCACAATATCCACAGCCATAACCTTATGATGCTGGCTCAGCAGTGTTGCAATAGAAAGTCCAACGTAGCCAGTTCCGGCCACAGCAATTTTCAAATCCTTAAAATCTCTCATGATTGCTTTCTCCTCTCTCTTTGAAATTGTCAATAACACTTAACAATTTCACACGGAGGAACGGGCAGACCATCTTCACCGTTCTTACGCTCCGGTGCACCCTGCATTACGCGGACAACGCCTTCGACAATATCATCAACATAAGTAAAGTCGCACTTGCAATTACCGTAGTTGAAAATCTGAATTGTTTCGCCTCTCACCAGCTTATTCATAAAGCCAAAGTACGCCATATCCGGGAGAACAGTGGACGGAATGTTATACAACTTAGAATAGGCATGAGACATCAATTCATTGGATTTCTTAGTAGCCGCATACAGTGATACAGGGTTATCCACCTTGTCATCCGTGCTGTAAGGTACTTTTTTATTGCTGCCATACACCGAAGAACTGGATGCATAAACCAGATGTTCCACCGGGGTACGTCCCTCATCGTAAGAATGACGGCAGGCTTCCAGAATGTTATAGAAGCCAATTAAGTTTGCTTCCACATAGGTGTCAGGATTCGTAATGGAATAACGAACACCCGCCTGTGCACCGAGGTTCACTACGATTTCCGGCTTATACTGTTCAAAGATAGATTCAATCACAGCCTTGTCTGCCAGATTACCTTTCACGAAGCTAAAATTTTCAAACTGTTTCAGTTCGTTCAAACGGGCTTCTTTCAAGTGCACATCATAGTAATGGTTTTCATGTTGTCCAGACCCACAACCTTGACCCCATCCATCGTGGAGAGTAGCCGTTTTGCTAAGTTGGAGCTAATGAAACCCGCTACACCTGTGATGAAAATGCTCTTGTTTTTCAGATCGATTTTTGTTTTATTTTCCACCATAATTTTTCTTATCCTCCCTTGTTAAATCCCCTGTTTATTTCATTGCACAACGGGTTGCAGTGAAAAGGTCAAGCCACACAAAATCAGAATTTTTCTGGTTGCCCATATTTGACTTGATTGTCCCCCTCTTGAAGCAGATTTGCAAAAGCCTTAGCTGCTGTTACCAATCTATCATCATTCAAATGAGGTACTATCTCAACAAAGTTGCAATGGATAGACCAACATAACTAATTCCATCAACAGTAAATATTATCTTTTTTAGTATCGTAATTATTAATGTGCTTCTGAAAAGCAGTATCTAAACATTTTTAAATGATATTAATATAAATCCTAAATCACTCATCATACTCAGCCGATTGTCTACAACTTTTTACAATGTCTTTACCATTCATAATAATCCTTTTCATTCCACAAACCCACAACAAAAAAGCTATTTCAAACCAGCCCTACCGCAACGAGCAGCAAGACTCCTTTGAAATAGCTTTTTCTTTGATTATTTTTCCAAGACATGCAAAATTGTTCGATTCGGGTCTTACCTTTTCCACACTTGTCCGCATTTTGCATATCTCCTTTCTTTTTTGTTCTAAAAAATTCACGATTTCAAAAAAGTTCAATCACCTTTTTCAGTATATCATTTTTCAGTTTCCTTGTCAAGGAGAGAATCCAATTTCATCATTCTGCACAAATAAATACCTTTTTCTGGTTTTTTTTGAATTGAAAATCCAATCAGAAAAAGAAGCGTCCCCTACAAAATATCCAAATTTGTTCTTTTTTAATGATACTGTAAAATATTTCTAAAAAATAAATCTAAATTTAACTTTCGATTCTGATTTAACATATTTTATTCAAAATAAATAATCATATAATTTTATTTTTAGAAAGATATTTTTCTACGATTTTAGCTGCAATTTCATCTTTTACGCCATTTCTGAAAACAGCAGCAAGTCTGTCGATGAGTGATAGCAGTGAACCAGAATCCTTATCAGAAACTTTTTACGAATTGCATCACCATCCAAATCACGCTCCTATGACTTTCATTTCATTATTCCATAGGAGCATGATTTTTCTATTATGTATTTTTATATAAAAACAGTTTCTTATAAAATTCGAATCTGTCCCTTTTCTAAACACTGATAAAGATCATAAGTTTGTACATTGCCATTATCATATTGAATCGTTACTCTGGTCAAAGTAAATTGAATCACTTCTCCAACGTCTGCCTGTTGGTTACTCCATACGAGAGTTCCTTTTGTTCGAAGCTGTTTTCTTACCTGAATTTTCTCTTTTGTGCCGGTTTCAGCAGGAGCTGATTTTAATCCCAACTGTTGTGCAGCAAAAAAAGAAAGCGGATTTCCAATCAGTCGATACTGATTTCTCATAGGTTCTACAATCATCGGAATGGCGAAGCGGTGATTAGACCTTGTTTGAAAAATCAAGATAATTGTATCATTTCAACAAAATCATAATAGAAGCAAAGTAAACTGATCCTGTATAATAAAACTTGACACGCAAGCCACAAGGGAATAAAATAGAAAAAAGGAAAAACGGAGGATAAGAAGATGTCAAAGAAGAGAGAATACGACGAGGAATACAAAGTGCAGGCGATCGAGTTAGCCAAAAACCTTAGCGGAAACCCAATGAAATCACGAAAGCTGACCGGGAAGCACACAAATCTGATGATCTTCTGAAACGTGATTTCACAGCAGATGCACCGCTGCAAAAGTGTGTGACAGATATTACAGAAATTCCGGCAAAAGACGGAAAACTGTATGTTTCAGCAATTTTTGACTGCTATGACTTATTGCCAGTGGGTCTGGCAATGGCGGATCATATGCGTGCCGAACTGTGCTGTGAAACACTGAAATATGCGAATTTGCGGTTTTCGAAAATCCGCGGAGCCATTGTGCATTCCGACCGTGGCAGACAGTACACCAGTGCTGCATATCGGGCAGTCATTCAAAAATATGGCATTGTGCAAAGCATGAACCGTGCGGGAGGAAGATGCCATGATAATGCGAGATGTGAAAGCATCTGGGCAAGGATGAAAGAAGAATTGTTTTATCATCGGGGAAGAAAGACAGAACATTACAAAATGGAAGAACTGAAATTCATGGTCTGGCGGTATTTCATGAGTTACTGGAGCAACCGCAGGATCTGCTCGTCCATTGGCGGGCTTCCTCCTGCTGTAAAGCGGCAAAGATTCTACGCAGCGGTTGCCGTCGCACGCTTTGCTTCATAATCCTTGTTGGAAATGTGTCAAGTGTTATTGACAATTTCATGGTCAATATTTTCTCACTATATAGAAAAAAGCCGCCTCCCCGTATCTTATAGATACGCTGAGAAGCGGCTTTTGATCTAGATTGTATGATTATTTTTCAGTAGGCTGTACAGGCAGGTCATCAATCAGCAGAATGATAAATTGCATAAGAGCAGTTGTATCCTGATCATTCAAAACGCCATCCTGACAGCAATCCGCATTTGCTACTTGAGCATCCGAAAATTGTATCAGTGTTGCAAGATACTTGTTCAAGTAAACTGCATCTAAGATGTCTACCTTGCCATCCAAATTGACATCGCCATAGAATGGTGTAGCTGTATGCGTAGTTGTTACATTTGTTGTGGTGGTCTTGCTCGGCTTGGTTGTAGTTGTTGCTTTGGTTGTGGTGGTCTTGCTCGGCTTGGTTGTAGTTGTTGCTTTAGTTGTAGTCGTCTTGTTCGGTTTCGTTGTAGTTGTTACCTTAGTTGTGGTGGTCTTGCTCGGTTTGGTCGTAGTTGTTACCTTAGTTGTGGTTGTCTTGCTCGGTTTAGTTGTAGTCGTTGCATTTGTTGTGGTGGTCTTGCTCGGTTTGGTCGTAGTTGTTGCATTTGTTGTAGTCGTCTTGTTCGGTTTCGTTGTAGTTGTTGCCTTGGTTGTGGTAGTAGTTGCTTTTGTGGTTGTAGTCGTTGTTGTCTGTGCATTTACGACAACCGTTCCTGTCACTGTATGATAATTGTTTTCATCTTCTGGCATGAATTTCCATGTTAAAGTATTTTTTCCGGCAACCAGTGCTTTTATCTCGCTGACAAGTTCCACAACACCCTTGGTGCTATTTCCACTGAGAATCAGTTCCAAATCTTTCACCAGATCGCCTTCTGTGTGCAAATCGCCGCTTACAGCAACTTCAACAGTCGGGTCAGCTTTTTCTACCAGGAACAGCAACATCAGGTTTTCGGTACTGCCGTTTTCTGCTGTGAATGTAAAAGTCACTTCTCTGCCGTCCTCGTATGCCTTTGCAGGTTTGCCAGAAATTTTACCGTTGTGCAGTTTCATACCATCTGGTAGTGTAGAACCGGTTGCAACCTTGACCGTAACTTCACCTACTACATCGGTATTTTTCACATAATCCCGCAGGTCGATCTTGTTCATATCCTGACCGTAAACGCATTTGATTGGCGTGGTGACTGTGGCAACTTGAACTAAAGCAGGGATCACCGTTTCCGAAAGTTCCACTGCCTTAGCGGTTTCTGGGTTGATATCGTCCGATAAGAAATACTTTCCGCAATGCTCGCAAGTCCAGTATGCCTTGTTTCCGTTTTCGGCATAGGTTGCAGCTTTCGCTTCTGTTTTCTTTAATGTGTGTGATGTATAAGAAACCAAATCCGCTTGATCGCCGAAATCACTTTTTTTCAAGGAAGATTTACAGCTTAGAGAAATAGTTTCCAAATAAAAGCAAGAAGAAAACGCTTCACTTCCAATGCTGGTGACACTGCCTGGAATCGTGATGCTGGTTAAGCTTCTACAATAAGAAAACGCCAAATTCCCAATGCTGGTGACACTGTTTGGAATCGTGATATTGGTCAAGCTGGTGCAATTATAAAACGCAGTTTTTCCAATGCTGGTGACACTTTTCGGAATCGTGATGCTGATTAAGGTGCTGCAATTAGAAAATGCCCTCTCTCCAATGCTGGTGACACCATCTTCAATTACAACTTTTTTAACCTTCGAGTTGTTGTATGCAGGACTTAAATTGTCATCAGCGTTGTAATCTTTCATCGCCCCTGTACCGCTGATGGTCAGCGTGCCGTCTTCATACAGCTTCCAGGTCAGATTGCCTTCGTTCCAGTAAGTATAGCCTTTTTCCAAAACCGTATCGCAGTCCGGACAATAGCGGTCGCCGGAATAGCCAGGGGCTGTTTCGGTCGGTTCTACTGCACCACGTGTGGTTGCGTTTTTGTGTTTCAGAGCAGGAATCACCGTTTCTGATAATTCTACTGCTGTTGCCGTTTCCGGATTGGTATCATCTGACAGGAAATACTTCTTGCAGTGTTCACAAGTCCAGTATTCCTTGTTGCCGTTTTCAGCACAGGTCGCATCTTTGGCTTCCACCTTTGTCAGCTTATGGCTTGCAGGAATCACCGTTTCTGATTGTTCCACTGCCTTAGCCGTTTCTGGGTTGGTATCATCTGATAAGAAATATTTTCCGCAGTGTTCGCAAGTCCAGTATTCCTTGTTGCCGTCTTCCGTGCAGGTCGCATCTTTCGCTTCTGTTTTCTTTAATGTGTGTGATGTATAAGAAACCAAATCCGCTTGGTCGCCAAAATCACTTTTTTTCAAGGAAGATTTACAGCTCAGAGAAATGGTTTGCAAGCTACTACAACCATTAAACGCAGAACTTCCAATGCTGGTGACACTATCTGGAATCGTGATGTTGGTTAAGCTGCTGCACTTAGAAAACGCAAAATTCTCAATGCTGGTGACACTGTTTGGAATCGTGATGCTGGTTAAGCTGCTGCAATAAGAAAACGCATAAGGCTTAATGCTGGTGACACGGTCTGAAATCGTAATGCTGGTCAAGCTGCTACAATTATCAAACGCCCCATTTCCAATGCTGGTAACGCTATCTGGAATCGTGATGCTGGTTAAGCTGCTGCAATAAGAAAATGCATAAGCTCCAATGCTGGTGACACTGTCTGGAATCGTGATGCTGGTTAATCCTTCGCAATAAGCAAACGCATAATTTCCAATGCTGGTGACACTGTCTGGAATCGTGATGCTGGTTAAGCTGCTGCAATCAGAAAACGCAAAATTCCCAATGCTGGTGACACTGTTTGGAATCGTGATGCTGGTTAAGCTGTTGCAATTATAAAACGCATAAGGCTCAATGCTGGTGACACTGTTTGGAATCGTGATGCTGGTTAAGCTAGTGCAATAAAAAAACGCAGAATTTCCAATGCTGGTGACACCATCTTCAATCACAACTTTTTTTACGCTATCTTTCTTCTGGCTTGCAGGGCTTGGATTGTTATCATAGTCATAATCTTTCATCGCCCCTGCACCGCTGATGTTCAGCGTACCGTCGGCATACAGTTTCCAGGTCAGGTTATCTTCGTTCCAATAGGTATATCCCTTTTCCACAATGGTATCGCAATCTGGACAATAACGGTCGCCGGAATAGCCGGGGGCTGTTTCTGTCGGCTCTGATGCGTTCTGGATGATGGCGTTTTTGTGCTGGATAGCAGGAATCATACATTCTGACTGTTCCACTGCCTTAGCGGTTTCCGGATTGGCATCATCCGACAAGAAATACTTCTTGCAGTGTTCGCAAGTCCAATATTCCTTGTTGCCGTTTTCGGTGCAGGTTGCAGCTTTCGCTTCTGTTTTGTTTAATGTGTGTGATGTATAAGAAACCAAATCCGCTTGCTTGCCGAAATCACTTCTTTTCAAGGAAGATTTACAGCTCAGAGAAATGGTTGTTAAGCTGCTGCAAGCATTAAACGCAGACTCTCCAATGGTGGTGACGCTATCTGGAATTGTGATGCTGGTTAAATCCCAACAATCAGAAAACGCATACGCTCCAATGCTGGTAACGCTGTCTGGAATCGTGATGCTGGTTAAGCTGCTGCAAGACTGAAACGCATACTCTCCAATGCTGGTAACGCTATCCGGAATCGTAATGCTGGTTAAGCTGCTGCAACCAGCAAACGCAGCCTCTCCAATGCTGGTAACGCTATCTGGAATCGTGATGCTGGTTAAGCTGCTGCAATAAGCAAACGCCCTCTCTCCAATGCTGGTAACGCTATTCGAAATCGTGATACTGGTTAAGCTGTCGCAACTATAAAACGCAAGCTCTCCAATGCTGGTAACGCTATCTGGAATCGTGATGCTGGTTAAGCTACTGCAACTCCTAAACGCATAATTTTCGATGCTGGTGACACTATTTGGAATCGTAATGTTGGTTAAATAGTAGCAATTAGAAAACGCATACGCTCCAATGCTGGTAACGCTATTCGGAATCGTGATACTGGTTAAGCTGTTGCAATCATAAAACGCAGAATTTCTAATGCTGGTGACACCATCTTCAATCACAACTTTTTTTACGCTATCTTTCTTCTGGCTTGCAGGGCTTGGATTGTTATAATAGTCATAATCTTTCATCGCCCCCGTGCCGCTGATGGTCAGCGTGCCGTCGGCGTCCAGTGTCCAGGTCAGGTTGTCTTCGTTCCAGTAAGTATAGCCTTTTTCAAAAACGGTATCGCAATCCGGACAATAACGGTCGCCGGAATAGCCGGGATTTGTTCCATTCGGCTCTGATGCATTGCGGATGATTGCATTTTTATGGTTGAGAGCAGGAATCACCGTTTCTGATAATTCTACTGCCGTTGCCGTTGCCGGGTTGGTATCATCCGATAAGAAATACTTTCCGCAATGTTCGCAAGTCCAGTATTCCTTGTTGCCGCTTTCGGTACAGGTCGCAGCTTTCGCTGCTGTTTTGGTTAAGAGATGTTGATTGGTATAAGAAACCAAATCCGCTTGCTCGCCGAAATCACTTTTTTTCAAAGAAGATTTACAACTCAGAGAAATGGTTTTCAAGCTGCTGCAATCAGAAAACGCCCCATATCCAATGCTGGTGACACCATCTGGAATCGTGATGCTGGTTAAGCTGCTGCAAACAACAAACGCATAAATTCCAATGCTGGTAACACTGTTTGGAATGGTAATACTGCTTAAACTGCTGCAACCATGAAACGCAGCATATTCAATACAGGTGACGCTGTCTGGAATTGTGATGTTGGTTAAGCTGCTGCACTTATAAAACGCAAGCTCTCCAATGCTGGTGACACCATCTTCAATCACAACTTTTTTAACATCCGAGTTCATGTATGCAGGACTTAAATTTTCAGCAGCGTTGTAATCTTTCATCGCCCCTGTACCGCTGATGGTCAGCTTGCCGTCGGCGTACAGCGTCCATGTCAGGTTGTCTTCGTTCCACACCTGCGGTTCAGTCGTCGTTCCTGCACTTGCTGAAATTTCCCATCGAATGTTTTGCAGGGTGTCGTTCGGGAAATACGTCAGCGTTGCCGCCGCCATGACGATTGCCGATGAGAGGGCAGCCAGTCGTTTCCATTGTTTCATGATAATATGCCTCCTTTTGTTTCAATTGTGTTGCACGTTCGTGATAGTTCTATTATATCATAATCAGCACACAGTTGTCAAGAAAAAAGCAAAATTAATCCGTATTTTTTTAAAAGGTATGGTGAAATATTATCAACTTAAGATTGCCTCTTCTTGATATCCGGTATACTTCGTGAACATATGATAATTGGATGAATTTATATTCTGTGACCGTTTAAAATATCCAGCTGCAATCTAAGCCGATAAATTGTTGTTGTAATTGCACCAGCTGTATGTTATAATAAAGATAACAACATACAACGATATCTACGGCAGTCGGTCAGATCAGTTTAAGGAAGAAGATGGCAGAAAGTTGTTTTTGCGATATCTTCGTCCAATTATCAACGGAACTGGAAACTATTACATTGAAGCTCAGACCCGTGATCAAAAGCGAACAGATGTCATTGTAGACTATCTGGGAAAACAGTATAATAGAAAAATATACGGCGAACCAACTCAGAGCTTGTGTTCATAGGCGTTTTAAAAGTGTAGCAGCATGAGAAATCATAATCATTGTTTCAAGTTTCATAATCCTTTGACAATCTGCGTGAACCATTCAGTCATGCAAAAGTACGTTCAACAACCCAACGTTTTGGTA
>OLSD01002949.1_pt1 | contig 11252 bp, 8 predicted proteins | sample 1672211 | NCBI WGS metagenome assembly OLSD01 (sample SAMEA3136659, study PRJEB25190) | human gut metagenome
CCGCCATGCCGTTCATGGCAATATGGAAAAAGGAGCCCAGCTGCCGCATGGGGATAAAGAAATCCGCTGCCAACAGGATAATCAGCAGACATCCCTCAAGGGAAACGCCTCCGCTTTGGTACTGGGTCACCGCCATAATGACGCCCAGCGCTGCACCGCCGTAAGCAATCAGGTCCATAATGGTGATGGAGTTTAACTGCATGGTCAGCACTTTCATGGTGATTTTGCGGAATTTTTCCGCCTGCTCGTTCATTTCCTGCTGCTTAAACTCATCCGCCTGATAGATTTTGAGGGTGGTGAGGCCCTGCAAATTTTCAAGGAAGGTATCGCCCAGTTCCGTGTATTGTCCCCAGTATTTGGAGAGCAGTTTTTTCGCCCAGGTCTGTACTGCCGCAATGGCCACGGGGATCAGCGGCACGCAGATAAGCAGTACCACAGCCGCCGGTACATTCACAAAACATAGAACAACAAACAACGTAAGCGGCGCCAGCATCGCATAAAAAAACTGAGGCAGATACGCGCCGAAATAGGTTTCCAACTGATCCACACCTTCCACCGCCACCTGCACCACTTCCGAAGTTTTTACCTGCTCGCTGTAGGAATTTCCAAGCCGCAGGAGTTTTTGATAGATCTTCTCACGCAGGGTCTTTTTGACTGCTTTGGAGGAAAAGTACCCCATTTTGGCGGCACCGATGGAGCAGAAAAACCGGACTGCCAACGCCAAAAGCACAACGATTCCCGTAATTGTTAAAAGCTGCGCCGAGGCCGAACCCCTGAAAAGCTCTGCAAGCATCCGGGAAATACTGAGCATCAGGGCGATATTGGCCGCAAGGGAACACCACTGTAAAATTACATTTCCCACTATGTATTTTTTGCTCTCGGCAACGGTACCGATGAGCCGTTTATTGATCATCATATTTTCGTCCGCCTTTTGTTATTTTTTTCATCACTTTCTTAACGCCTATACACAGAGCGGCAACCGCTATCACAAGCAGTGCTGATGTAAAACCGTAAAAAAGGGATTGCATGGCATTATTCACAGCCGCTCGCCTTCTTTCTGTTCGTCCACTTTCTCAGCGCTTCATAGCTTTTCTGACTCACGGCATGTTCCATTTGGCAGGCATCCTCCGCCGCAGTTTTCCCATCCACGCCCAGATCTTCTAAAAGAGACTGGAATGTCTGGTGGCGCTCATAAGTTTCTCTGGCAACGGTTTGCCCCTTATCCGTGAGATGTACTTCCCGGATATCGTCTAAAAAAAGGTAACCTTCCTTCTCCAACTCTTTCAGCGAAACGGAAACTGTAGGACGCGACACATGAAGCTCTGCTGCAATATCCGCACCACGTACGGAGCTGTTTTGCTTTTTCAGCAAATATACGGCTTTCAGATAATCCTCCACCGTTTTTCTTTGTTTCATACGGCTTATGCCTCCTTTCCATGTATTCAGGGTTATCCCTTATACCGGGATAACAAAAGGTTTTCCATCTACTGACTGAATGGTCAGATCGACGCCGTATACCTCTTTGACAAGTTCCTTTGAAATGATTTCCTCCGGTAAACCGTGAGCAATAATTCGTCCGTCCTTCATCGCTACGATTTCGTCGCTGTAATACAGCGACTGGTTGATATCGTGGAGAACCATAACGATGGTAATACCGTACTCCCGGTTCAGCTTCTGAATGAGTTTTAAAATCTGTAGCTGATAACGGACATCCAGATAGGTGGTCGGTTCATCGAGAAACAGTACCTTTGTGTCCTGTGCCAGCGCCATGGCAATCCACACACGCTGTTTTTGCCCGCCGGAAAGCTCTGTTACCGGTTTATCCTTGTGCTTGCTTGTATGGGTGATTTCCAGCGCCCACTGTATTTTTTCTTCATCTTTTTGTGGATCCGAAGAAAGCCCCATGGTGTGATAGGGCGTTCGCCCATAGCTTACAAGCTTTTCGACCGTAAGATCCGGCGGCGCCGTATTGTATTGATGGACAATCGCCGCTTCTCTGGCAAAATCTTTTAAACGCAAATTTGCGATATTTTCCTCTCTCAGAAAAACTTCCCCCTGATCCGGCTTTAAGTTTTTTGTCATCAGGTTAAACAATGTGGATTTTCCGCATCCGTTTGCACCGATCAATGTGGTAATTCTCCCCTCGTGAAGAGAAAAGTCCAATCCGTTCAGCACCTGCTGCTTTCCGTAGGAAAAAGAGAGATTTTTTACGGTAAAAATATTATTGGCCATAGTTTTGTCTTGACCTCCTCAGCAGAATAATAAAGAACGGGCCTCCTACCACGGACATAATGACCGAAGCGCTGATTTCATAAGGCGCTGCAATGGTACGCCCAACCGTATCCGCTAAAAGCAGAGTAAAAGCACCCAGCAGGATCGTATAAGGAACCAATATTTTATGATTGCTTCCTACCAAAAGCCTTGCAATATGTGGTACGATCAATCCTAAAAAGCTGATGGGACCGATCACCGCCGTAGAAATGCCCGCCAACAGTACTGCAATAACCGAAATCACGATACGGCTTTTATTGACATTGACGCCGAGGCTTCTTGCTGTCTTGTCTTCCAGAGCCAGCAGATTACACTGACCGAGCACGAAGAACGAAGCGATCAATCCTACTACGCCGTACAATAATAAAGTTTGCAGATCATCCCAGGTCTTCATGGTGATATTGGCATTTACGATGCTGGCAACCCCCGAATAATTGCTTCCTGTTCCGGAGTTAAACGCGCTCATCAGTCCGGTAAACATGGCATTGACCGCTACACCCACCAGAATGATGCGCAGGGGGGATAGCCCACCCTTCCAGGAGAGAGAATACACCAGTAAAAATGCGATCATACCGCCCAAAAACGCAAACAGGGGCGTAAAGAAGTATAACGCCGGGAAAAATGCGGTAATCAGCACCGCTACAAGGCTGGCTCCTGAGCTGATACCGATAATTCCCGGATCAGCCAGCGGGTTTTTCATCACAGCCTGTAAAAGCACGCCGGAAACTGCCATGGCAGCTCCGCCGAACATTGCGATAAAAATACGGGGAAAACGCAGATCAAATATGGTCGCCACGTTTTCGTTGTATGCAACAAACAGTCCTTTGAAAAGTTCCAGAGGTGTCACCTTTAAACTGCCGGTATTGACGGAAAAGAGAAAAAGTCCGACAAGCAGCACCGCTGTAATACCAAAGGAGAAAATCTTTTTTCTTCTGCTTATCATAAAGCAGGCCTCCTTTTCGTGATAAAGCAAACAGCCGGGCGCCGAATTTCGGCAACCCGGCCATTGCTTTTTTACATGCAATATGCAGTCTTTTTTATTTCACTGTCTTACGCTTTCTGCTGATAAACAGAACGCCGATCATGCCGCCAGAAGCCAGCGCGAGGAGTGCAAAAGGAAGTACATTTGTGCTGTCTCCTGTCTGCGGGATTGTTGTATCTCCGTTTTGGTTCTGACCGGAATTGCCGCCTCCTGTCACTTCGCCTACCATAGCGAACAGCCCCAGACTGGTGGTGCGGACTACATAGTAGCCGTTTTGCACTTCACCTTTTACCAAAGTCTTGCTTCCGTCCGCATTCACACGGTACAGTGTCAGTCCGTCCTCACCGCACGGGATGTACAGAAGCACAGAGCCAAGCGGTGCCGTTTCCACACCCTCTACCAATGTTGTGATCTTGTAAAGGCTCCAGCTGCCTTCTACGCCGTTCATCGCTTTCAGAGCAATATCGTAGTCAGCTCCCTGTGTCAGTTTGGATACTGAAAGAACTGCTTTATCGCTAAGGATTCCGGAATTGGTCTCCAGCTTGATTCCAGTAGCTTCATCTGTCAGGTTCACATCTACGATTTCCTCTCCGGTAATATCGCTGTCGCCTGCCGCCGAAGTATCATCTACCTTCAGGGATGTATCATCGGTTTTCGTTGCCGTACTCCAGGTAAAGCGCAATCTTGCTGTCAGTGTTTCTCCTACCGCCGCATCCATCGGTGTATCGGGCACATAGAAGTTTACAGGCACATAGGTGATAGCGTCGCTGATATCCGGCTGAGCCGAATCAGGAAGGTTGAAGCTTACCAGCTTAATATAGGTGTAATTCTTGTTTGCAGGAACAGTAGTCAGTTCGCCTGTTGCGTCAATACTTACCGCCGTTCCGTCTGCCAGCTCAAACTTGATGATGGCGCTGTGGTACGGATCAATATCAACAGGATTGGTTCCGATCTGTACTCTTGTAATCTTTCCGTTCTTCACAGTGATCAAAGCTTTGCCGTTGTTCTTGAAGGCTACATTGCCCATAGATGCTTCGTTGGAATCTGATTTCCAAAGGTCAATGTCTACATAGTAGTTGCCGTCCTCCAAGAAGAAGCCAGTGCCTGCTTCTCCGCCTGTTTCATACTCTCTGTCGCTCAATGCCCACAGAGAGAAGTGGGAAACGGTGAAGCTCACCTGATCCCCGCTGGCGGAAACTGCCACGCGCTCAGTGCGGCTTCCGTTTGCAATGCAGTATGCATAGCTGACTGCATCTTCGGAAGTAACAGTTACAGTTGCTTTGCCTTCACCGAATTCCACTGTATCACCGTTTTTATCCTCAAGGGTCAATTCATAAGCAGAGGAGAAGGTTCCGAGTCCGACAGGAACCGATGCTTCGGAAATACTTAATGTTACTCCGCCGTTTACTTTGGAAATCTGAGCAATCAGGGCGCTGTCCAATGTAACGGAACCGGCAGAGGTTTTTACAACAACGGTTTTGCCCAGCAGAGCCTCAGCGGTTTCCTGCGGAATGATTGCCTTAGAAGAGGTAATACCGGATGCTGCGGATGCCGCATCAATCGTAACGGTATCTCCGTTTACTTCAACATTATCGGAGCCTACGCCGGTGAGGAAATCACCGGAAACAGTAATTGTTTCCGTACTGCCGTTCACGGTTGTTTCCGCTTTCACTGCTTCGCTGCCGGCAGGCGCGACGGTCACAGAAATGGTCTTGGTGAGGTCGGCTTCACCGGATTTGGTCGCAGTCACGGTAATGGTCGCGGTGCCTTCGCCCTTTGCAGTGATTTTGCCGTTGTCAACAGCAGCAACAGAAGGATTGCTGCTTTCCCATTTGGTGACAGCATAGCCGTCTGCACCCTTGAGGGTAGCAGTTACGGTTTCTTTTTCCCCTACCATCATGGAAAGTTCATAAGCGTTTAAAGAAAGGGTAGGCTTCAGGCTGACTGCGGTCAGCGTTCCCCATTTTACATTCATGTCTACATTCTGATCGCCCACACCGTTTGCCGTCATTTTATCGACGGAAACACGCAGTACATAAACATTTCCTCTGTCATTGGTTGTATTGATGTACTTCAGTGGCATCGATATTACATACGGATAGCACTCAGATGTATGCGCATGCCCCTCCGCGCACGGAACGGGTATTGAGGGATTGTTCTCTGCCACGGTGTAGTAGCTTAGCACGGTTGTATCATCCATGTAATCATACCGTGTAGAGACATCTCCATTCCAGTTCTTAGCATTACTCTGATTCTCCGCTGCTGTTAAACCTTTATAAATCCACAGATCCGTCAGATGCCCCCATAAACTCATTACCTGTGTAGGATGGAAAGACAACTGCAAGGTCGCTTTCCCATTTTCTACAATCAAGGTCGCTGTACTATCGACAGCGCCTGAAGTCATAGAGGCGTTCTGCGTTCCAGTGACATACATGGATATATCGACTTTATAGGTTCCATCCGCCATATTGGACGGATCGAATTCAGAGGTTCCACGCAGCCCTGCTACCGCTTCATTTAGGGAGAGACAAAAGTAATCAATCTCCGCCTGGTTTGCGTTCTCGTTTGTCAGAGTGTTCTTTGCGCTTTCCAAAGCAGTTTGTACAGCCTGTACCGTGTCGGTGGTATAGGCTTCGCTGTTCTTCAGTGCAGCTTCCGCCGCCGCAATCGCGTAATTCAAATCTTCAAAATCCTGATAGGTTTTCGGTGTTGGCGGTGTAGTCGTCGTATCAGACCAGTTTAATGAGGTACGGGTAACCAAGCTGTGGTAACCGGTGTAATTTCCACTTGCATTCGCCGTAGGATTCAGAATATAGGTATTGCCGTCCTCCGTTTTATACGTTACCGCTTTGCTGTCCTCAAATGGCAAAGCCCCGTATTTGTAATGACCGCCGTTTATATTGACGACCGCTTGCCTCCCGCTTACATTTTGATTGCGAACGGCATATCCCGTCGCCGATTCGATTCTTGCATTGTCTTCAATCGTAACGGTCATCGCTTCCGTCGGTCCAACATAAACAGCGTAATCCGTCGTTTCTCCACCCGTTTGACGGATCGACGCATTTCCGGAAATTATATGCGTACCGCCGCTCAGATAGCTTACTGCACTAGAATTTTCACTGCTGATAACCGCATTTCCAGAAATCTCTGATTTCCCCATCGTGATACTGACAGCATTATTCCCATCGGATGTCAAAGCAGCGTCTCCATGTATATGTACCTCTATCGTCCGTGACGCCAAAGCAACTCCCGAACCGCTTACCTGAATCGTCCCGCCAGAAATATCAACCTTTGCGCCCAGTTGCAAATCATAATCCAGATTCGCAGCTATGCCGTTCCCGTTCATTGCCGGACGCACAATGCCGCCTTCTATTGTAATGCCGCCGTTGCTATACATCTGTCCAAGCATAATCATCGTTGTATTACAGCCGGAAAGCGTACCGCTTTTCAAATAGAATTCCCCTGTCATTCCGAGGGTTATTCCGACGTTTGTCGTATCAGAAAACGCCAGTTCGCCGCTTTTTCCCGCACTATCTTGAATGATCAATGTCCCATCCACTTGGATCATTCTGATGGTATCATCATACGGTTGCAAAGACAATCGGTGACCGTTCAAATCCAGTGTAATCTCTTTATCTTTCGGAATATTCAAAGCCGAACCGTTCTTCAGGGAACTGTCGCTTTCAAGCTTGATGGTTCCACCATTTTCCTCCAACGCTTTAAATGCAGCAGTTACCGAAGAATACTGCGTTTCCACCCCGCCCACAGGGGTTACCAGTAAACTGCCGGAATCCTCCGCTTCGGGGATGTCATACAGCTGCCAGCATTTCTCTTCTGAATTATAAGCTAAATATTTTCCTTCTGAAAAAGAGAGAGAGCCTTCATATGTATAAAAAACGCTGCTTATGTCCGTATTGCTGCAATAGAATTTTCCTCCGTTGATAAAACCTTGCGTAAATGCGTCCGCCACGCAGCTTCCGCTCGTCGTATAGCTTCCGCCGTTTATCGTGACTTTTCCCGAAGCGGGATTGAAAATCTGACCGGAGGTCGTTACTGTACAATCGTCGATTTCCAAAGCGGATGTGTTGCTTCCCTTAAATGCCGCGCTCGTCGTTCCTTCAAAGGTTCCCCCGGTGATCGTCACATTGACATACCGCTGAGAATAATCCACAACACTATAACTGCTGCCACTTGTTTTCAGCGTTCCGGCGGTGATGTTGATTTCCGTTGGGTCTGTCACCGTTGCCACCTGATACGATGACGCACCTCCGACAACTGCTCTGGCGGCGGAAATCAAGCCAGTTTTGCCAGAAGAGGAATCTTGAATGGTCAATTCAACGCCTTTTCCCTGATACTGAATTGCGCTGGCAGCGGCTGTGGTTTCCAGCTTATGCCCATTCAAATCCAATATAAATGTGGTATCTACCGGAACCACCAGTGGCGATGTGAAATCCTCTGCCGGGATATCCTCGTTTAAGGTAACCGTTGCGTTTTTAATACCGTTCTTTGTCAGGTAAGTGTCGATTTCCACGATATATTTACTGGGGAAGGATTTTGATTCACTTTTGTCATTATCCGTGACGGTAATATCCTCCGCCGCTGCTAAAAAAGGAATTTCCAGCGTTGCGGTTTCCGTAAAATCATCGCCGTCTTTCGGTACAATATAAAAGGTAACCGTCTTTGTTGCTGCTTCTTCCGAAGAAACCGTGACGGTCATAGCATCCTTATCGAGAGCAATTCTTTCCCCGCCATCTATGCTGTAATAATAGGAGGGGCTAATCGCCAACTCAACCGCTTCAGACACTGCTGAAAAAGACACTGTTGCGGTATCTCCCGCAATATATACACTGTACTCGGTTGTAGGCGCTTTTGCTGTGATGGAAACCTCATTAAGTACATATGTACTCTCGGCAATTTCCGAAAAGCTATTGCCTTTTACTGCTACTGCATAAAGATAAATGGTTCCTCCCGAATACCCCGGCTTTACTTCAAGTTCTGCAAAAGTATCAGGTTCAATTTTTTGGCCTTCAGACTTAATCTTTTCTGCAGTAATCGACTCCTGCGCGGTTAAGCTGGCGTAATAGTAGTATTCTGAAGCACCATCCATAGCTGATACTTTAATATAGTTCTTTTGAACCCATGCTACGCTTTCCCCATCCTTTACGTCGTTTACTTTCGTGCTGGTCTGAGAACTTTTGCCCAACGAAATCACAGGAACATTCGATTCTTCTGAACCGCTGTCCGCCGCAAACGCATTGGTCACGCCCATACTCATAACCATCATGACTGCCAGCAGCATAGCCAAACTTCGTTTAAGCCATGACTGTTTCGTTGTTGTCATTACAAACATTCCTCCTTTTATAGTTCTGAATTATTCCTCGCCGTAGAGCAGCGGTTGCAGTACTTCCAGCGCATCGGGATAATTAAACTTTGCGCTCATACCGAACAATTCATAGGGCAGGTCATAAACACGCCCTTTCTGAACGGCTTCGAAATGTTTCCAGATATCGTTGGTTTCAAATTCATCCTTAAACATTTCCACCACATCGTCAGGCAAGGCATGAGCAGCCCTGAGAATGATATCCGGTTCTTTCGTTTTCATATCCTCGGTATTGGCTGTGAGAAACTCCTGACCGTCACCGTCACCGTACACATTGATACCGCCTGCCAGCTTCACAAGGTTGCCCACATAACTGCTTTCCGTCGCCACAATATAAGAGCCGGGAAGCCCCATAAGCACCAGTACGGTAGGGGATTCTTTCCCCTCGTTTTGGCTGCGGTATTCTTCCATGAACTGCTCGTATTCATCAACCAGAGCCTGCGCCTGTTCTTCGCGTCCGAACTTTTCGCCCAGTCCTTCAATCGAGGCGTACATACCTTCCACACTGCGCAGATTTAGGAACAGGGAATTGACGCCAATAGAAGCGTATTTAGGTTGTAAATCGCTTTGCAGGCTGTTGGGGGAAAGAACATAGTCCGGATTCAGCGATTTAAGGATTTCCAGATCCGGACTCATGGCGGTTCCGACAGTGGTCACATCCTGATATCGTTCGGGAATCGTGCTGAGGGTTGACGAGCACACACCCACCAGATCAAGTTCCAGCCGGTCGCAGATATCCACCGCGGCAGGCGAGGTGGCAACGATACGCACCTCACCCGAAACATCATCTGTGTTCTGCTCCGGATGCTGATTCACACACCCACTGGCTGACAGCGCCAGCGCCCCTGCAAGGCAAAGAGAAAAGATTTTTTTAAGTTTCATGATCTGTGCCTCCCTTTATTTTTTCTTAAAGGGATTTTTGCCCTTTCTCACAAAGCAGAAATACCATACACTGCCGCCTGCTGCAGCAATCACAACAATTCCTCCGATTACCCACCAAAGAACCGCACTTCCGGAACCGTTGCTTTCAGACTCTGATTCTACGGAAGTCACGCTTACTTCATTGCCAGATTCATCGAACTCAACAAGCCCGCTGGGTTCAGAAGTTTCTTCCGATTCTGAAGACTCAGGATCTTCAGAAGACTCCGCGCTGCTGTCTGGGGTTTCTGAGGAGTTCTGCGCTGAGTTTTCAGATTCTGTGCTTTGAGAAGAGGAAGAGGGAGTCTGTGTAGGTTCAGGAGTTGGCTCAGGTGTTGGTTCTGGCGTCGGCTCCGGAGTAGGTTCCGGAGTGGGTTCCGGTTCCTCAACGGTAATACTGGTTATAAAGTCACCGGAACCGGATTTCAAGTTTCCTACCGTAATATAGAAGATAACCTCACGTCCCATGGGAACGACATACATATTGCAGCGGATAATCGAATTTTCACTGTTGACCTTCATACGATAATCCGCTGTATTGTTGCTGTAATCTTCCTGCATCAAGGTTGCTGACACGGAACTGCCATCCACCTGAAACTTTGGAGACTGGATGTTATCCATCAAATTCAAACGAATCGTAACCCAAGTATTTCCGTTAGCATCTACCTCCACCAAAGCACTTTTGTTGGTAGCGCTGTCTGTCATGGACTGACCCAGTACGGCAGAACCTTCGCCGCCGGAGTCTTCAATCACACCGGTAGTAGGGTGGCGGTAATGAGAGGTAGCAGTCGCAGTGTAAATGCCGTTAGAGGCGGCTAACACGGGTACAGAAGTAATGCCCGCCATCAGGGCGAGCATTACAACCATACCGCAAAGTGCCCTTAAAGCTTTTGTTGCGGTATTTTTCATGTTTTATTCTCCTTCTGTAAATTTACGTTTTCTGCTGACAAAAAGAACACCGATCATGCCGGCAGAAGCCAGCGCGAGGAGTGCAAAGGGAAGTACATTTGTGCTATCTCCCGTCTGCGGGATATCGCTACCGACGTTTGCACTGTTTTCAGCATCGGTGATTGTGCTGCCCTGTTCCACCAGCGCATAGGTACTGAAGCTCTTTGTCATGACTTTGTAGAAACCGTTTTCAACCGTGCCCTTGACCAGGGTTTTTGTTCCATCGTCATTGATTCGATACAAAACCACCTTATCGGCATCGTATCCTTCGGGAATGGGGTAATACACGGTGACAATACCGTTGGGCTGTACCTCAGCGCCATCCAGCTCAAAGTGAATTTCAAACAGGCGGAATTTCTTGCCTACATCGCTCAAAATAGAAGCAGCTCTGTCATAATCAGCACCGGAAGCAGGATAACCGACGCTGACACACGGAAATTGTTGACAAATACGTTCCAATAAAGCTGCGAAGTTATCGCTATGATAAAGCCTATCGCTAATGTTCGTCTCCAGGATTTCATTTCTGCCTTTCTCCCTCTTTAAATAGTACAATTTCACATAGCTTTTAGCCTGAGTAAAACAATTTTTGCATATTTATATAGTATACTTAGTTTCATGAAATCTGTAAAGAATTTTATAGCAGATGTGAAACTCTCGTTACTGTTCACACACGTGTGCCCAGCAACGGGATTTTGCCGATGCTGCGCATTCCAAATCGGCAAAATCTGCTGCCAGAACTGTATCGTACGGAAT
>OLSD01002963.1_pt1 | contig 11215 bp, 10 predicted proteins | sample 1672211 | NCBI WGS metagenome assembly OLSD01 (sample SAMEA3136659, study PRJEB25190) | human gut metagenome
TGCCGCCGAGCATGTTCGACCACTGGTCGTTGCCGCCGAACTGCATGTTGCAGCCGTAGTGCTGGAACATATAGTAGAAGTCGTAGCTCTGCATGATCATGTAGTTGAACTCCAGGAAGCTCAGGCCCTTTTCCATGCGCTGCTTGTAGCACTCAGCACGCAGCATGTTGTTCACAGAGAAGCACGCGCCGACCTCGCGCAGAAGCTCAATATAATTGAGCGGCTTGAGCCACTCTGAATTGTAGAGCATGAGCGCCTTGCCGTCCGAGAAGTCGATGAAGCGCTCCATCTGACGCTTGAAGCACTCGGCATTGTGTTTGATGGTCTCCTCAGTAAGCATCTGGCGCATATCGGTGCGGCCGGAGGGGTCGCCGATGAGCGTCGTACCGTCGCCGATGAGGGCGATGGGCTTATTCCCGGCCATCTGCAGACGCTTCATCAGGCACAGCGCCATGAAGTGACCGACATGCAGCGAGTCCGCCGTGCAGTCAAAGCCAATGTAGAACGTGGCTTTGCCGTTGTTGATCATGTTTTTAATCTCTTCCTCGTTGGTCACCTGCGCGATCAGGCCGCGGGCGATCAGTTCATCATACAGTGTCATCGTTTTCTCTCCTTGCGCGTTATTCTTTCACTTTGTTCTCTGCGAGGATCTCCTCGGCGCGCTGTGCGCCCCAAGCGATCATATGGGCGCAGTGGCCCTTGCCGCCGTTTTTCGCCACGAGCTCCTGGCAGCGCAGGCAGCCAAACTCGGCGCGGAAGCTCTGCGTCATCTGCTTGGTCATGGCCGTGGCAGTTACCTGATCGGCGGCGAGTCCGAACGCCATCACGGCGCCGGTGATACTGCCGCAGATCTCACCGCAGCGCACGCCGCCGCCGAAGCCGGCCGCGACACGCTTTGCCGTGCTTTCGTCCAGGCCGGTCTCTTCCTGCAGCGCTGCGAGCACGCTCTGCGCGCAGTTAAAGCCGTTGTCGTGATAAGCAATGGCGGATTCCTGAATACTCATGGTTCTCTCTCACCTTTCTTAAGCGATTGTTTATAGGCATCGGCGGAAGCGAGCTGCTCTGCCGCGCTGGCCAGTGTCAGCGGTGTGATGTGATCGCCGCCGTACAGCCGCGCGATCTCGCGCTGGCGGCCGTCACTGTCGAGCAGCTGCACCGTCGTGCGGGTACGTCCGTCCTGCTCGCGTTTTTCGATCAGGTAATGCTGATCGGCCATAGCCGCGATCTGCGGCAGATGCGTGATGCAGATGACCTGCTTGACCATAGAGAGCTTACCGAGCTTTTCACCGACACGCTGAGCGGCCACGCCGGAAACACCGGCATCCACCTCGTCAAAGACCATGGAGGGCACGTCATCGCGTTCAGCGAACACGTTTTTGAGCGCCAGCATGATGCGCGAGAGCTCACCGCCGGAAGCAATCTTACTGATGCGCCCAAGCGCCTCTCCGGCATTTGCCGAGATCAAAAAACGCACATTGTCCGCGCCTGTACTCTGAAATCCGGGCGTACCGCCGAGCGGTGTGATCTCCACGTGAAAGCGCACCGATGGCATGGACAGCTCGCGCAGTTCACGCTCGACCTGCCGCTCGAGCGCGGCGGCGGCAGTCCGGCGCGCCTGCGTCAGTTCCGCCGCCGCTGCGCGCGTCTGCTCCGCCTGCTTTTGGATCATCGATTCGAGCTTCTGCAGCCGGTCGCCTGCGTATTCGATCTGATCGAGCCGGGTCCGGGCCGCTTCAAGCGTGTCGATCAGCCCCGCCTCATCCGTATTGTATTTCCGCTCCAGACGCCGGAGCAGCGACAGGCGCGTTTCGATGCGGTCAAATTCCTCGTCGGAAAAATCCAGCCCGTCGCGGAAGTCGCGCAGCGTCTCCGCCGCGTCCTGCAGCGTGAAGACCGCGCCCTTGACGGCCTCCGGCAAAGGCGCGAGCTCGCCCGCGTAGTTGGCGGCCCGCTCGATCTCCGACAGGGCTTCTCCGGCCAGCGCAGTGGCGGAATCGTCCCGGCCGGCCAGCAGGTCATACGCCTGATCGACCGCTTCCGAGAGCTTTTCAAAGTTGCGCAGCAGGTCGCTGCGCTCCGTGAGCTCCGCCTCTTCCCCGGCCTTGAGCTCCGCGCGCTCCAGCTCTTCGATCTGGCGGCGGAGGCTTTCGGTCAGCAGTTCTTTCTCGTTTTCATAGGTCGAGAGCGTGTCGCGCTCCCTGCACAGTGCCTGGTATGCCCGATACTGCTCACGGTAGCGTGCGAGCTCCGGCTCAAGCTGGCCGAATCGATCCAGATTGCGCAGGTGCTCCCGCTCGTCAAGCAAGTGCTGCCCGTCGTTCTGGCCGTGGATATCGAGCAGCAGCGCGCCCAGTGTGCGCAGCTGCGCCGTTGTGACCGGGACGCCGCAGACGCGGCAGGACGTCTTGCCCTCGGCCGTGATCTGGCGACGGATGATGAGCTCATCGTCGCACTCGATCTCGTTTTCCTCGCACCAGTCCCGGCACGGGTCAGGGTCGAACGTCGCGCAGACGACCGCCTTTTCGGCGCCGGTGCGCACAAGGTCGCGCGAGGCGCGCGCGCCGAGGATCGCGTGCATGGCGTCCACAAGGATGGATTTGCCCGCGCCCGTCTCGCCGGTCAGGATGTTCAGGCCGGGGCCGAGCTCCAGATCCGCCCGCTCGATGACCGCGACGTTTTCAATATGCAGTTCTCGCAGCAAAGCGCTTCACCTCCTGCGGTGTCCTCAAAGCAGCTTTTCGATCTCGTGGAAAAACTCATCGGCGGACGTATTGTCCTTCATGAGCAGAAATGCCGTGTCGTCGCCCGCAAGCGTGCCGACGAGCGTGTCGATGCGCATACTGTCGAGCGCGGAGCATGCAGCCGAGGCGAGGCCCGGCAGCGTCTTGATGACGATGATGTTCTGCGCCTCAGCATACGACGTCACACATTCCCGGAAAATTTTCTTCAGGCGCTCATCGTAGCCGGGAAATTCGTCCGCCGCCGGTGCGGCGTAACGGTATTTCCCGCTCGGCGCGAGCGTCTTCGTCAGGTGCAGCTCCTTAATGTCGCGCGACAGCGTCGCCTGCGTGCTCGGAACACCGCGCTGCGCCAGCACATCCATGAGCTGGTTTTGTGTCTCGATCTCCTGCTCTGCAATGATCTGCAAAATGATGTTTTGTCGGGTGGATTTCACGTCGTCCCTCCTCACAGTCTGTCTGTCAGCTTGCCAAAAGCCGTCTCATAAAAGCTGCGGATGCCGGTATCGGCCAGCAGCGTGTAATTGTCCGATCTGCGGATGCGGATCTGATCGCCGCGGATGAGCGCGATGCTGTCGCCGCCGTCCGCCACAAGGATGGCCGGCCTGTCATGAATGCGCTCCGGCACGATCGTGATCTGCCGCCCGGGCGCAAGCACAAAGGACTTTCCGGCCAGACTGTGCGCGCAGATGGGCGTCATGATGATATTCTCGTTTTCCGGCTCGACGAGCGGGCCGCCGGCCGACATGGAATAGGCCGTGGAACCAGTCGGCGTGGCGACAATGATGCCGTCGCCGTTGAAGCGCGTGATGGGCACGCCGTCGCCATAAGCGGTCACGCCGATGCAGTCCACATGACCGCCGTGGATGACCACGTCGTTGAGCACCGACTGCGTGCAGATGATCCGCTCATTGCGCACGAGCTCCACATCGAGCATCATGCGCCGGCTGACCGTATACTGCCCATCCGCGATCTCGAGCAGCATATCCAGCTCGTCGTCCTCCAGGCCGGCCAGAAATCCCTTGCCGCCGAAATTCACGCCGATGATCGGGATCGGATGGTCACGCAGCGTGACTGCAACATGCAGGATCGTCCCATCGCCGCCCATGACGATGATGAGCGCAGCATCGTGCGCGGCGGCCTCCAGCGGCCGCACCGGGACATCCCCCGGCAGGTAGGCCTTCGGCACAAATACCGGTGACATGACCACCCGATGGCCGTGCTCCGTGAGCATACGGTAAACCGTCAGCGCTTTTTGCAGGCCGCTGTCCCGGTATGGATTGGCCGCAATGACGATGTGTTTCATACGCCGCTCTCTTTTCCGTGGGCCAGCGCGCCGTGCGACTGCTCCACAATGGCCGCCGGATCGAGCTCCGGCGCGGGATGTGTTCCCTTGCGCAGGTAGCCAAGGTACTCAATGTTGCCCTCCGGGCCCTTGATGGGCGAATAGTCCAGTCCCATGACGGTAAAGCCCGTGCCGGGCACAAAGTCCAGAAAGCTCTCGAGCACCTCCAGATGCACCTTTGGATCCCGGACGACGCCTTTTTTGCCGACCTCTTCGCGCCCGGCTTCAAACTGCGGCTTGATGAGACAGACGACCGCAGCATCGTCCTTCAGCAGCGGACAGACCGCCGGCAGAATGAGCTTCACGGAGATGAATGACAGATCCATGACCGCGAGATCCAGCGGTTCCGGGATCTGCTCGGCTGTGATATAGCGCACGTTCGTGCGCTCCATGGAGATCACGCGCGGATCGTTGCGCAGGCTCCACGCCAGCTGGCCGTAGCCGACATCAACGGCATAGACCTTTGCCGCACCGTTTTGCAGCAGCACATCCGTAAATCCGCCGGTCGAGGCACCGCAGTCGATACACGTCAGGCCGGTGGGATCGATCGGAAACACTTTGAGTGCTTTTTCCAATTTAAAACCGCCGCGGCTGACATAGGGCAGCGTGTTGCCGCGCACCTCGATCTTCGCATCGGGCGCGACCTGCGCGCCGGGCTTGTCTACGCGCTGGCCGTTGACATAGACAACGCCGCTCATAATGATCGCCTTCGCGCGCTCGCGGCTCTCGCTCAGGCCCTGATCAAAGACGAGCTGGTCGAGTCGTACCTTCTTCATACGCCGTTCCCCTCTTTCTCGCCGGAACGCATCGCCTGCGCAGCGGCAGCGATCGCCCGGGCATCCAGACCGTATGCCGATTTGAGCACATTCGGCGCTCCGTGCGGGATGATGCCATTGCCAAGATTGAGCAGCCGCGCGGCCTTCAGCTCCATACCGGCCTGCCCGGCAGCAGAGAGCACCTGCTCGCCGATACAGTTGGCAGCGCACACATCCTCGACCGCCAGCAGCCGCCCCGTCTTGTGCAGGGACGCAAGCACCGGCACCAACTCCAGCGGCGCGACCTGCGCCAGCTTGACGACTTCTACCGAAATGCCCTGCTGCGCAAGCAGATCCGCCGCCTGCAGCACATCGTTGATGACAATGCCGTAGGTCAGGATCGTCAGATCATTGCCCTCACGCAAAACCGTGACCGGTTCCGGATGGCAGTCCTGATACGCGCCCTCGCCGCCGCGCGGATAGCGCAAGGCGACCGGGCCACTCAGCTCCAGCACCGCTTTGCGCAGCATCGCGCGCAGCTCGGCGAAGCTTGCCGGGCAGAGGATGCGCATATACGGCACGGAGCTCAGATAACTGATGTCAAAGCAGCCGTTGTGCGTATCGCCGTCATTGCCGACGATGCCGGCACGGTCGACGCCGAGCACCAGATGCAGCCGCTGCAGGGATGTGTCGTGGATGAGCATATCATACGCGCGCTGCAAAAAGCTCGAGTAGATCGCCGCGACGGGCTTGAGCCCCTGCTTGGCCATGCCGCTGGCCATCGTGATCGCGTGCCCTTCCGCGATGCCGACATCGTAGAGGCGATCCGGATGCCGCTCGGCAAAGGTCGTCAGGCCCGTGCCGGTCTGCATGGCCGCCGTGATGGCGACGACCGTCGGATCTTCATCCGCCAGCTGCGAGAGCGTCTCGCCGAACACGTGCGAAAAGTCCGGCTTCGGCGCAGGCAGCGCCCCGGTCACGGGATCGAACGAGCTGACGCCGTGGTATTTCTCCGGCGCCTGCTCCGTGTAGGAGATGCCCTTACCCTTTTGCGTCACCACATGCAGCAGCACCGGCTGGCGCAGGTCACGCGCCCAGCGCAGCATCTTTTCCAGCTGCTGCTCATCGTGCCCGTCCACCGGACCGATGTAGTAGAAGCCCATATCGTCGAACATGTTGTTCGGCAGGACAAGATCCTTCACATGTTCCTTCACATGGTGCAGCACCTTATACAGTCCGCGTGCCTTGCCGACGGTATTGCGGTAAAACTGCTTGAAGTGCAGATAGCTCGGCTTCACGCGCTGCTTGGACAGCAGCGTTGCCATGCCGCCGACGTTTTTGTTGATGGACATGCCGTTGTCATTGAGCACGATGACCATCGGCTCGCCGCTCTGCCCGGCATCCGACAGGCCCTCGTATGCCAGGCCGCCGGTCAATGCGCCGTCACCGATGAGGGCGATGACGTCATAGTCCGCCCCCGTGAGTGTACGTGCCCGGGCCATGCCCAGCGCGACGGAGATCGACGTGGAGGCGTGGCCGGCCACAAACGCATCGTGCACGCTCTCATCCGGCTTCGGAAACCCGGCAATGCCGCCGAACTGCCGCAGCGTGGAAAACGCTTCGCGCCGTCCGGTCAGGATCTTGTGCACATAGCTCTGATGACCGACGTCGAACACGAGTCGGTCCTTTTCGGTGCTATATACCCGGTCGATCGCAACCGTGAGCTCCACTGCGCCGAGATTCGACGCCAGATGCCCGCCGGTTTTCGCAAGATTCTCGACCAGAAAAGAACGAAGTTCCGCACACAGTGCCGGAATTTCTTCCGCCGGCAGCGCCTTCAGGTCGGCCGGTGAATGGATTCGCTCTAATATACTCAAAACAGAATACCTCACGTATAATAATACAAAGTATACTATAACAAAAAGTGCCGGACTTTACAAGAGTAAGCCGACACTTTTCGCAATTTCACCGGAAGTCCGGTGTTTTTATGGATTCAGTTTTTCCGATCTGCCAGCGAGCGGGCGAGCTGCTGCAAAAATGCGCTGTCCGCAAACACACCGTCCACGGCTGCTGCCGCTTGCTCGGACAGCTCGTGCACATAGGCGCCGCAGCGCTCCAGGCCATAGAGCGCCATGAAGGTGTTCTTCCCCTCACGCGCATCCGAGCCGATGGGTTTGCCGAGTTCCGCCTCCGTACTGATGACATCGAGCATGTCATCACGGATCTGAAACGCCAGACCAAGCGCCTTGGCATACTGCGCCGCGGCCGCGCGCTGCTGCGCGTTTCCGCCGCCGCAGGTCACGCCCATGAGGCATGCGGCGTGGATCATCGCCGACGTTTTGCGGTCGTTGATATCCATCAGTTCCTCTTTTGTGAGGACCTTGCCCTCACCTTCCATATCTAGCTGCTGACCGCCGCAGATGCCGTTTTCACCGGCAGCCTCGGCGAGCAGGCGCGCGCACTCGGCGCGCATATCCGCCGGCTGCTCCGTCGAAAGGATCGTGTGGAATGCCTCCGCCTGCAGGGCGTCGCCCGCCAGCGTCGCCGTGCACTCGCCATAGACCACGTGGTTCGTCGGCTTGCCGCGGCGCAGATCATCGTTATCCATGCACGGCAGATCGTCGTGGATGAGCGAATAAGTATGCACCATCTCGACCGCACACGCAACTGGCAGCGCCGCGCGCACATCCCCGCCGCAGGCTGCGCAGAACGCGAGCACCAGCACCGGACGCAGGCGTTTGCCGCCGGCGGTCAGGCTATAGTGCATCGCCTCCAGCAGACGATGATAGGACACGGTCGTGTCCGTAAAATAGCTATTGAGCGCCGCATCGGCGAGCGCTTTGTATTCCTGATACTGTGTCTGATAATCCATACGTTATTCCTCAGTTTCAAACGGGAGCTCGACAGGCGCGCCGTCGCTCCCTTTTTTGAGCTGCACGACCTTCTGTTCCGCCGTGTCCAGCATTTCATTGCAGGCCGCAAGCAGGCGCGATCCTTCCTCAAACAGCGCCAGCGACGCATCGAGCGGCACATCGCCCTTTTCCAGCTGCTTGACGATCTCATCCAGCCGCTGCATGGACGCTTCAAAGGTCAGTTTCTGTTTTGCCATGGGCATCCTCCCTGTTGTTTACGGTGCAGTGCAATGCGCCGTCCTGAAGCTGTACACGAACCGGATCGCCCGGCTGCACCTTTGCCGCCGAGCGGAGCACCGTGCCGTCGGCATCCGTCGCCACGGCGTAGCCGCGGGCAAGCACCTTCAACGGGCTCATCGCGTCCAGCGCCGCCGCATACTGCGCAAAACCATGTCTGCGCGCGGCGAGCCAGCGCTCCCCCGCCGCCGTCAGGCGGCTGCGGGTATAGTCCAGCTCCACGCGCCGGAGATCAAAATAAGCCGCCGGAGACTGCAGCACACGGCGGCCGGCCAGATTGTCCAGTGCGGCCCGGCGCTGTGCCATCTGCTTGCGCATCGCCTGCGCCATGCGGATATCATACCCGCGCAGCGTCTCGCGGATGTCCTCCGCGTTCGGCACGGCCAGCTCCGCCGCATTCGACGGTGTCGCGGCGCGCAAATCGGCCACAAAGTCCGAGATCGTCACATCCGGCTCGTGCCCGACGGCGGAAATGACCGGGATATCCGAATCGTAGATCGCCCGCGCGACACGCTCGTCATTGAACGCCCACAGATCCTCGATCGAACCGCCGCCGCGGCCGGTGATGATGAGGTCGCCGACCCGATAGCGGTTGGCATACCGGATCGCTCCGGCGATCTCCGCCGGTGCCTCCGTCCCCTGCACGCGCACGGGCAGCAGCACGACCTCGCTGGCCGGCCAGCGCTTACCGAGCACGCGGATGATATCGCGCACGGCCGCACCCGCCGCCGACGTGATGACAGCGATCCGCTGCGGAAACAGCGGCAGTGGCTTTTTGTGCGCGCGGTCAAACAGGCCCTCCTTCTGCAGCTGCTCCTTGAGCTGCTCATAGGCGGCATACAAGTCGCCCACACCGCCCGGAATGAGCCGCGTACAGTAGAGCTGATATGCCCCGTCGCGCGGATAGACCGCGATGCGGCCGATGGCCGCAACGCTCATTCCGCTCGCCGGGCGAAAGCGCAGCGACTGCGCGCTGCTGCGAAACATAACGCACCGCAGACTGCTCTCGGCATCCTTGAGCGTGAAATAATGGTGCCCGGACGGGTAGACCTTGTAGTTGGACAGTTCCCCCGTCACACAGACATTACCGAGCAGCGCATCCGCATCCAGCAGCTGCTTGATGTGGGCGTTGAGCTCCGTTACGGTAAAGGATGTACGCGCCATGTCAGGCTTCGGCGCCGTTCTCGGGCGTCTGCTCCGGTTCATCGGCCGGCGCTTCAGCAGATGCTTCTTCCGCTTCGGCCTCCGGCTCGACCTCGCCGCGCACAAAGCTGCCGAGCACGCCGTTGATAAACGCCACCGTCTCCGGCTCTTCATAGCCCTTGGCCAGTTCCACCGCCTCATTGATCGCGGCGGCATTCGGTACGTCGTCCATATAGAGGATCTCGCACATGGCGCAGCGCATGATCGCCGCGGCAACGCGGGAAATGCGCTCCAGCCGCCAGCCGCGGGCATATTTTTCAATCATGTGGTTGAGCTCGTACATATGGTCATAGACCAAACCGGTCAGCCGGCGGATATAATCGAGCTGCTTCTCGTCCGGATATTCCAGAAACAGCGGGTCTTCCTCCGCCAGCGTCGCAAAATACTCGCGGCTGAAGAAAGTATCCGCCGTCTCGCGGGCATCGTCCCCGGCGAGCTGCGCGGCAAAGCTGAGCTGGATCGCGATCTCACGCGCAACCGTTCTTGTCATAGTGATTACTCCTGCTTTTCTTTATTTATCGAAGGCCACACCGGACACGTGCACGTTCACAATGGGCTTGCCCATGCCGGTCATGGACTCGACCGCGCTCGTGACCGATTCCTGCACGGCCTTTGCGACCGCCACGACGCTGCAGCCGTAGCGCACCGTAATGATCGTATCGACCGTCATCGTGCCGTCGACGATCTGCACCTTGATGCCTTTGGCGGCAGACTTGATGCCGAGCAGCTCGGCCAGCTCCGTACCGGTAGAGGTCGCAACACCGGCGACACCGTCCACTTCCGTGATCGCTGCGCGCACCATGGCGGCAACGACGTCCTCAGAGATATTGATGCTGCCCTTTTCATCCTGGCAAGTAATATAATTTTCCGGCATAGAAAAATACCTCCTGATAAAATTGTACAGTATAGTGTACCACGCGCAGCGGCAAAAAGAAAGAAAAATGTTTCCCGTCCGGCAAAAAGATGCACCCCGTGAGATTCACAGGGTGCATCCGCATACTTGGAATTACTTGGTCATCGTCTCATGGAACATCATCAGGATCTTTGCAGCCTCCGCGCGTGTCGCGTTTCTGGCCGGCTGGATGTACAGGCGGCCGCCGTCCGTGACGCCGGAGATCGCGTTGATCGCAACGGCGTCCTTCATCGCGTCCAGCGCCCAGAAGCCGACGCTGCCGGCATCCACAAAGCGGCTCAGATCATCCGGTGTCCAGGTCCGATCGACCATGCGCACGTTATTCAGATAGCGCATGAGCATGAGCACGAAATCCTGGCGCGTAATATTTGCATTCGGTGAAAATGTCGTGGCCGTCACACCGTTGACAATGCCGACCGAATGTGCCCAGGTCACTGCTTTCTGATACCATGCGCCCTCCGGCACATCCGTGAACGGCGTGCCGCCGCTCACTTCCGGATTACCGTGCAGGTTGTACAGGATCTGTGCGACCTGCGCGCGCGTCGTATATTCGCCGGGAGCAAAGCTGCCGTTGCCCATGCCGGACATGAGGCCGTAGGACAGGCAGTACTGAACACCCGGATAGAACCACGATGTGTCATTTTTGACATCGTTGTATACCGCAGTGGCAACAAGGCCGCTTGCAGGCAGAATGTCGCGCTTGGTGGCCGGGCAGCGCGTGCAGGTGTAGGTCATGCTGCCCTGCGTCGTTTCCGTTGCTTCCTTCGTCACCTTACCCTCATCCCAAGCGTGGCCGAGGGCGGCGATCGTCTCCATGCCCTCCTTGTAGTCGCAGCGAGTGCAGTGCTTACCGGCGGTAGTGCCGGCAGTGGTGCAGGTCGCGGCAACGGCTGCGTCGTCCTTCAGGTCGTGGCCGAGGGCAGCGATCGTCTCCATACCCTCCTTGTAGTCACAGCGGGTGCAGTGCTTACCGGAGGTAGTGCCGGCAGTGGTGCAGGTCGCGGCAACGGCTGCGTCGTCCTTCAGGTCGTGACCGAGGGCAGCGATCGTCTCCATACCCTCCTTGTAGTCGCAGCGAGTGCAGTGCTTACCGGCGGTAGTACCGGCGGTGG
>OLSD01002969.1_pt1 | contig 11195 bp, 9 predicted proteins | sample 1672211 | NCBI WGS metagenome assembly OLSD01 (sample SAMEA3136659, study PRJEB25190) | human gut metagenome
GCTCCAGCGAGAGGATCTTCGGCGGGGCGAGGCGGATGGCCTCGTCGCTGCCCGCGGCACGCATGTTCGTCAGCTGCTTCTTCTTGCAGACGTTGACAGACATATCCTCGTTGCGATTGCAGACGCCGACGATCATTCCGGCGTAGACGTCCACGCCCGGCCCAATGAAGAGCGTGCCGCGATCCTGCACGTTGCCGAGGCCATAGGCGCAGGCTTCGCCCGTCTCAAACGCGACAAGCGAACCGGTCAGGCGGCGCTCGATGTCACCCTTGACGGGCGCGTAGCTGTCCAGCACGGAGGCCATGATGCCCTCGCCGCGCGTATCGGTCAGGAATTCATTGCGGTAGCCGAACAATCCGCGCGTCGGCACAAGGAACTCCAACCGCATCCGGCTGCCAATCGGGGTCATCGTGACAAGCTCACCCTTGCGCTGCGAGATCTTATCGATGACCGCGCCGACGGAATTTTCCGGCACATCGGCGACCATCCGCTCAATCGGCTCGCAGAGCTTGCCGTCGACCATCTTGTTCAGCACGTGCGGCGTCGACACCTGGAACTCATAGCCCTCGCGGCGCATCGTCTCGATGAGGATGGACAGGTGCATCTCGCCGCGGCCCGCGACGTTGAACGAATCGGTGCCGACCTCCTTGACATGCAGCGACACGTCCTTCAGCAGCTCGCGCTGCAAGCGGTCGCGCAGATTGCGCGACGTGACATACTTGCCCTCACGGCCCGCGAACGGCGAATCGTTGATGGAGAACGTCATCTCAATCGTCGGATCGGAAATTTTGACGAACGGCAGCGGCTGCACTTCATCCGCCACGCAGATCGTGCGCCCGATGGTGATGTCCGAAATGCCGGAGAACGCAACGATCTCACCGGCGGCCGCCTCCTGAATCGGGCTGCGGCCAAGGCCGGTGCCCACATCATCGACGTGGGCCTGGGTTCCGCTGTCCGTTCTTACGGGCAGGGCGACGTGCTGGCCACGGTGGCCTATATGGAAGACGAGCTGGGCCTGAAGTGCAACTTCGTGTTCCAGGAGAAGTTCGGCGCCGGTGAGCCCTCTGAGGCCATGATCCAGACCATGTACGACGCCATCCCCTACGACAGCTATGACCGCGTCATCGCCGTGGGCGGCGGCGCCATCATGGACCTGTGCAAGCTGCTGGGCTGCAAGCGTCCCGACACCGTCCACAACCTGTACTTCAAGCGCTTCCCCGTGGTCCACGAGAAGGACGTCATCGCCATCCCCACCACCTGCGGCACCGGCTCTGAGTGCACCAACATCTCCGTGGCCATCGTCAAGGACGAGAAGGACGGCGTGCTCACCGGCGGCGAGACCAAGCTGGGCCTGGTGTCCGATGACATCATCCCCAACAAGGTGTGCCTGATCCCCGACCTGCTCAAGACCCTGCCCTACAAGCCCTTCGCCTGCTCCGCCATCGACGCGCTGGTCCACGCCACCGAGTCCTTCCTGAGCCCCCACCGCAAGACCATGACCTCCGAGCTGTTCAGCGAGAAGGCCATGGACATGATCCTCAAGGGCTTCAAGCTCATCGACGAGAAGGGTCAGGACGCCCGCTTTGAGTATCTGGATGAGTTCGTCACCGCCTCCTTCTACGCCGGCATTGCCTTCCTGAAGGCTGGCTGCGGCCCCGTCCACGGCATGAGCTTCCCTCTGGGCGGCACCTATCACGTGCCTCACGGCGAATCCAACTACATGCTCTTTGGCGCCATCATGGACTACTATGACGCCAACAAGCCCGACGGCGAGATCATGAAGTTCAAGGAACTGGTGGCCCGCATCCTCGGCTGCGAGGTCAAGGACGCCATCCCCGAGATGAACGCTCTGCTGCAGCGCATCCTGCCTCTGCGTCCCCTGCGTGACTGCGGCTTCACTGAGGCTGACTTCAAGATCTTCCCCCAGTCCGTAGAGACCAACCAGCAGCGCCTGATGACCAACGCTTACTATCCCTTCGATTTGGAGAGCGAAGAGGCCATCTACCGCAAGTGCTATTGATCCCAGCGGATCATCCACCGAAAAAAGTCCGCGGCGGTCAGCCGCTCCTCTCCTCTGAGAGAAACGGCTGACCCCGCAGAACCCCCGACAGGCGATCGTATTTACGATGCCTGCCGGGGGTTTTCGTTTTGACCGCAGCCTGTTGGCAGAATCAACATGACGGCTGGTTGGGAAAAGCAGACTGCCCCCGCCCATACGGGCAGTCTGCGGTGCACCGTTTTTTGCCAAAATTTTGTTCTTGACAATTGATATTCCCCTCTGTACAATCGTTCTAAATAGAACGTTAATGAAGGGAGAACCTATGCACTTTTGGGATCAGCATAAAACCATTACGCGGTATTATGAGATCCTGATGTCATCCGTGTGCGAGAAACATCAGCTCAAGCATCTGGAATATGATATTCTGATGTTTTTGCACAACAATCCCCAGTATCGCACGGCGGCAGATATCGTCAGGGTCCGGAAATCCACCAAGTCCCACGTGTCCACCTCACTGAAAACTCTTGAGGACAGGGGCTTGATCGCAAAAAAGACAGACCCGGTAAACAAAAAGCACATTGAGCTTGATCTGCTGGAACCGGCAAATGAAATCGTCCAGGACGGACTTCTGGCCCAGCGGCAGTTCGCGGAGCAGATGCTCCGGGGCCTGACGCCGGAGGACATCGCCGTATGCAAGCGCATATTCCAACAGGTATGCAGCAATGCAGAAGCATGCATCAAACAGAAAGGATAAAACATGGATCACAAAACCTATCAGCCCAAAATGCCCGATATTATGGAGGCCGTATTTGACGCAGTATATCTGTTGTTCGACCTCGTAGCAGGCATCGTATTTTTCGCCATGGCGCAGGGCCGCCCCCTGTTTGTTCTCTACGGCATCCTGACCCTGACCCTCTGCGGCGGCGATGCCTTCCACCTCGTTCCCCGGATCCTCCGGGCGTTCCGTGGAAGCACCCCCAAGATCAAGCATCTGATGGGCACCGGCCTGCAAATCTCCTCCATCACGATGACGGCGTTCTATGTGATCTTGCTGTTCATCTGGAAGCTCACCTTCCCGGGCTTCGCCGCTCCTGCGGCGGTGGAGGTGATGATCTGGGCCTCCGCCATCATCCGGATCGCCGTGTGCCTGCTGCCCCAGAACAACTGGTGCACAGACGAGGGCAATCTGAAGCTGTCCATCCTCCGGAACGGTATATTCGCCGTCACCGGCATCGGCGTCATGATCCTGTACGCCATTTCCGGGAACGCCGGCGGGTATCACATGACGAAAATGGTAGCAGCCATCCTGATCTCTTTCGGCTGCTATCTGCCCGTCACGCTGTTCAGCAAAACGAAACCCAAGGTGGGCCTGCTGATGATTCCCAAGACCTGCGCGTATATGTGGATCATCGCTATGGGCCTGCAGCTTTTGGGTTCCTGGAACGGTTGATTCAATCAAGATCAAAAAATTTCCGGGTGCAGTGCACCCGGAAATTTTTTATTATCCCAATTCCTTTGTCCGGCGATAGGCCGCTTCCACAGCGGCGATCGCCGCCCCACGGAATCCCCGATCTTCCAGCGCCGCCACACCGGCGATGGTACTGCCGCCGGGACTGCACACGGCGTCCTTCAACGCGCCGGGGTGCTCTCCCGTTTCCAGCAGCAGGGACGCGCTGCCCAGAAGCATCTGGGCGGCGTACCGCATAGCCTTGGCACGGGGCACGCCGCACTTCACCGCCCCGTCTGCCAATGCTTCCACAAACATGTAGGCATAGGCGGGGCCGCAGCCGGACACGGCGCTGGCCGCATCGATCAGGTTCTCCGGCAGGTCATCCAGCAGACCGGATTCTGCCATCAGAGTTTTGAAGGCCGCCAGTTCCTCCGCCGTTACACGGTCATTTGCCGACACCAGCATCAGCCCCTGTCCCACGGCGCTGGGGGTGTTTGGCATGATGCGGATGATCTTCTTCTCTCCGCCCAGCATCTCCGCCAAGCGGTCCAGACTGACGCCCGCCAGCATGGAGACAAAAACAGCGTCAGACGCCGCAATGTCCTCCGCCAGCTTTGCCGTCACACCGGCAAACATCTGGGGCTTCACTCCCCAAAACACGAATCGGCTCTCCCGCAGGATCGCTTCTGCCGTCTCCGCAGCGCAGCCGATGGATGCCGCCGCCTTTGCGGAGTGCTCCGCCGTGGAGCAAGCCACGGCCACCGCCGCCCCGCCCACGGTCTTCACCGCTGCCCGCGCCAGAGCGCCGCCCATATTTCCAGCGCCGATAAAACCGGCCTCATACTGATATGCCATACGCCTCTCCTTACCGGGTCTGTCCGCTGCCCCGAATGATGTATTGATAGGTGCTCAGCTCGTCCAGCCCCATCGGGCCGCGGGCATGGAGCTTCTGGGTGGAAATGCCCATCTCGCAGCCGAGGCCGAACTCGCCGCCGTCAGTGAACCGGGTGGAGACGTTGACGTACACCGCCGCACTGTCCACTCCGTTGACAAATTTCTCCGCGTTGGCGCCATTCTCCGTCACGATGGCCTCGCTGTGGTGGGTGGAGTGGGCCTGAATATGTTCGATCGCCTCGTCCACGCTGTCCACTACCCTGACCGCCAAAATATAGTCCAAAAATTCCGTGTCAAAATCTGCCGGGCCAGCCGGCGTTCCGGGAATCACGGCGGCAGCCCGTGGGTCCAGCCGCAGCTCCACGGGGATCTGCCCCGCGGCTATCCGATCCTCCGTCAACGCCTTCCGCAGCATGGGCAAAAATCGCTCCGCCACGGCGCTGTGGACCAGACACACCTCCTCGGCGTTGCACACGGAGGGGCGGCTGGTCTTGGCGTTGACAATGATCTTCACCGCCTTGTCCAAGTCGGCGTATTCGTCCACATACACATGGCAGATACCGGTGCCGGTCTGGATGCAGGGCACCGTCGCCTGCTCCACGCAGGCCCGGATCAGTCCCGCCCCGCCCCGGGGGATCAGCAGATCCACCAGTCCGTCCGCCGTCATCAGAACGCGGGCGCTCTCATGACTGGTATCCTCCAGAATATTCACGATGTCCGGGTCGCCGCCCACGGCGGAAATCCCCTGCTTCAGCGCCTTTACGATGGCGGTGGAGGTGCGGACGGCCTCTTTCCCGCTGCGGAGAACGCAGACGTTGCCGCTTTTCACTGTCAGTGCCGCCGCATCGGAGGTGACATTGGGGCGGCTCTCGTAAATGATCGCCACCAGTCCCAAGGGCACCTGCTTTTTATAGATGGTCATACCGTTGGCGTGGTGTGTTTCCGACAAAATCCGCCCGGTGTGATCCGGCAGCTTCACCGTGGCCCGGATACCCTCCGCCATAGCAGCGATGCGGCTCTCATCCAGCCGCAGCCGGTCCAGCATCACATCGGAAATGCGGCCCCGGGCTGCTTCCAGATCCGCTTCGTTGCAGGTCAGGATCTCCGCCGTGTGTTCCACGAGGCTGTCCGCCATGGCGGTCAGGAGGCGGTTTTTCGTCTCCGCGTCCGCGTCCCGGAGGGCGCTCCAAGCGGCTTTCGTTTTCCGAATGATATCCAATGTGGTCATTTGCTCACCTTCTTTGCCAAAAATCGGGTACCGATGGGTTCTCCCTCTACGATGCCGTACAGCAGATCCGGGTTCCAGCCGTTGGCGATCACCATTTCGCAGCCTGCCTCCGTGGCGATCTGCGCTGCATGGAGTTTTGTCACCATGCCGCCCGTGCCCAGTTCGGAGCCGCTGCCCCCCGCCAGAGAGAGGATTTTCTCGTCGATCTCCGACACTTCATGGATCAGTTTCGCATCCGGGTTCTTATGGGGATCGCTGTCATACAGACCGTCAATATCCGACAGGAGGATCAGCAGCTCCGCTCTCGTTGTGGCGGCCACCACAGCGGAAAGGGTATCATTATCGCCCACGGCGATCTCCTCCGTGGAAATCGTGTCATTCTCGTTGATGATGGGCAAGGCCCCCAGCTCCAACAGGCGGTCCAGGGTGTTGTGGAAGTTCTCCTTCCGGCTGCCGCCGTCGGCGATGTCCGGCGCGGTGATCAGAAGCTGGGCCACCGTATGATTGTATTCGGTGAACAGCTTGTCATACACATACATCAGCTCGCACTGTCCCACCGCCGCCGACGCCTGCTTGGTTGGCATATCGTGGGGCCGCTCCCGGAGGTTCAGCTTGCCGAAGCCCATGGCGATAGCGCCGGAGGACACCAGAATGATCTCGTGGCCCGCGTTTTTCAGGTCACTGAGCACTCTGCACATCCGCTCCACCCGCTGAATATTCAGCCGCCCGGTGGCATAGGCCAGTGTGGAGGTCCCCACCTTGACTACGATTCTCATAGATCGTTCCCCTTTCCATCCGCCGCACTCGGTTTCTTCAGGATTCAGCGCCGCTGTCAAGAGGCTTTGGCGCCGCCCTCTTTTTTGCCGATTTTATACCAGAATACCGTATCCGTCAAGGCGTCCGGTCCTCCCTTTGACAATTTTTACAAAAAGCTTTACAATAAGGGAAAATTTGTGTATACAGGCGTCTCCGACGCCGGGAAAGGCTGATCCTATGGAACGTTCCTCCGGTATTCTGCTGCCCCTGTTTTCTCTGCCCTCCCCCTACGGTATCGGCACTATGGGCCTCGCGGCTTATGACTTTGCCGATCTGCTCCACGCCGCCGGTCAGCGGTACTGGCAGATGCTCCCCCTCGGTCCCACCAGCTACGGCGATTCCCCCTACCAGAGTTTTTCCTCCTATGCGGGCAATCCCTATCTCATTGATCTGGATCTGCTGATTGAGGATGGGCTTCTGACGGAGCAGGAGGTCTGTGACCGGGACTGGGGAGAAGATCCCCGCCATGTGGACTACGGCAAGCTCTATGAAAACCGTCTGGACCTGCTGAAAAAGGCTGCGGAACGGGGCTGGATGCGGGATAGCGGCGCGGTGGCGGGCTTTACAGAGAAAAACGCCTCCTGGCTGCCAGACTACGCTCTGTTCATGGCCCTCAAGCGGCATTTCGGCATGAAGCCCTGGCAGGAATGGCCCGATGAGGCTGTCCGGCTCCACGATCCTGCGGCTCTGGCCCGGTACCGGGAGCTGCTGCGAGAGGATGTGGAACTGTTCACCTATATCCAATTTCTGTTCTTCCGCCAGTGGACCGCCTTGAAGTCCTATATCAACAGCCTTGGCATCGGTATCATCGGCGACCTGCCTATTTATGTGGCCATGGACTCCGCTGACGTCTGGGCGGAACGATCCATGTTCCGTCTGGACAGCCGGGGCGTTCCCACAGAGGTGGCCGGTGTTCCGCCGGACTACTTCTCCAAGGACGGCCAGCTTTGGGGCAATCCGCTCTACGATTATGACGCCATGAAGCGGGACGGCTTCGGCTGGTGGATCCGCCGGGTGGACGGCGCCTCCAGACTGTATGACGTGATCCGCATTGACCATTTCCGGGGCTTCGCCAGCTATTGGGCGGTGCCCTACGGTTCTTCGACCGCCAAAACCGGCCGCTGGGTCAAGGGGCCGGGGCTGGATCTGCTGAACGTCCTCACCGGCTGGTTCCACGGCATCCGCTTCATCGCAGAAGATCTGGGTGAGCCTTCTCCTGACGTGACGAAGCTGCTGGCGGATTCCGGTCTGCCGGGGATGCGGGTTCTGGAATTTGCCTTTTCCCCCACAGCGGACAGCGCCTATCTCCCCCATAACTGCGTAGAGAACTGCGTGTGCTATGCCGGGACTCATGACAACGCCCCGCTGGCCCTGTGGCGTCAAGAGGCAGAGCCGGAGGAGATCGACTTTGCCGTGCAGTATCTGGGGCTCAATGAGCGGGAGGGCTTCAACCGGGGCGTGCTCCGGGGCGGCATGACCTCCCCCGCGTCCCTGTTCGTGGCCCAGATGCAGGACTGGCTGGGCCTGGGCGCAGAGGCCCACCTGAACACCCCCGGCAAGCTGGGCGGAAACTGGACCTGGCGTGCCGCGGAGGGCTTCGACGCAGAGCCTCTGGCCAGCCGTATCCAGGCCGAGTGCGAGGTCTACTGCCGCGCCAAGGAGCCGGTCGAAAAAGAGGCAAAAACCTCAATTTGACGGGAATGTAAAAAATCTTTTTGAAAATTGTGCGTTTTGCTGGTAAGCGCCCCGCCATCGTGGTATAATCGCACAAGATGAAGTCAGATATAAGACTTATTTTCACAGCTATACACTGGCCATGAAAACAGGCTCGGCTGTGAAAAGGCAGAGCACCGGGAAGGAAGACCCGGTGTATAAAATGGGGAAAAACGCATGAAAAATGAATGGACTGAGCAGGACTTGCGGCAATTCGTCGAAAGTTCGCGGCCTGTGTTTCAGGATGTGAGCCTGACGCAGGTGGACGAGGACGCCGACCGCTGCTGGCAGGACGACGGCCTGATGGTGGACTACGAGCTGCGCGGCGGTCAGGTGGACTGTGTGCTGCGCCGCTGTGTCGTGGCCGACGGCAAGGTGTGGCAGCTGCAGATGACGGCTCCTCTGGCAGGCAATGATCTGCCCGAAGACCGGATGACCCCGCGGGAGCGGGAGATGTGCCGCGACGACATGAACCACGACTTTGTGACGGGGGTGTTCAACCGCCGCTACTACGAGACGGAATTCTGCACGAAACTCGATGAGTGGACCGACTGCCACCGCTGCGCGGCGCTGGCGCTGGTGTCCATCGACGGCGCAGAGAAGCTTTCCGCGCGGGAGAGCGACGCCGTCATGGGCCAGCTGGTCTGCTTTGTGGCAAACCAGTGGAAAAAGCACTTTGACCAGCCTGCTGAGCGGGTGGTCTGCCGCCTGAGCGATACCTTGTTCGCCATCGGCTGTGCCGACCGCACCCGCCGTGAGCTGGAAGAGGAGCTGAAAGCCATCTACGCCGAGATGCCCAAGGAGTGTGTGGCCTCGGTGGGCCTGATGCGCCGGGTGCCGTTCACCCAGTCCATCGGCGTGGCTGGCACCCGCGAGGTGCGCTGTAAGAACTGGGATGCCCTCTATGACCTGTGCGAGAAGCGGCTGGCCGCTGCACAGACCGCAGGCGGAGACCGCATCTACGACGGCGAATAATGCATAAGAGTCCCCCTTTTGAGAGAAACTACCCTCAAAAGGGGGATTTTTGTATGGAAAACCAGAAAAACGACAATCTCAATATGCTGGAAGCCATCGTGCAGAACACCGAGATGGGGAAGAACACCCTCGACCAGCTCGTGCCGATGGCGGAGGATGAGCAGTTCAAGGCGGAGCTTCTGCGCCAGCGCAATATCTACCGCCAGCTCAATCAGGAGGCCCACGCCGCCATCGATGCCTGCGGCGGCTCGGCCCAGGGCCAGAGCGCCATGGCGAAGCTCAACACCAAGGTGAGCATCGGCATGAAGACCATCACCGACAAATCCACCCGCAACCTCGCCGAGATGCTCACCCAGGGCAGCGGCATGGGCGTGGTGGACTGCATCAAATCCCAGAAGGACTACCCGGACGCCGCGCCGGGGTCGAAGAGGCTGATGCAGAAGCTGCAGGATTTTGAGGAGGATAACAGGCTGAAGCTGGAGCAGTACCTGTAAACAGACAGAAGCCGGTCTTGTGACCGGCTTCTGTTGCTGTCTGTTACAGAGACTCTACCATCGCGGCGACGATCTTGGTCGCGGTGGCGACGTACTCGGTGATGCTGAACTTTTTGACCACCAGCACCTCATGGCCGTCCTCGTCGGCGTTATCGCTCATGGCGCGGAGGATGACGCAAGGCACATCGTTCTTGGCGGCGATCTGACTCACGGCCGCGCCCTCCATCTCCACGCAGTCGGGGGCGCATTTGGCCTCGATGGCGGCTTTGGTGGCGCTGTCGCCCACGAACATATCGCCGGTGGCGATCTTGCCTGCCAGAGCCTTGACGCCTGCGTCGGCGCAGGCTTTCTCGGCGGCGGCGATAAGGGCCGGGTCGCCGGTGTACTCCTTCAGGAAAGGCGGATTCTGGCAGATCATATCCAGCTGGGCGTCGTGGTAAAGCACCGTCTTGCCGATGACCACGTCACCGATGCCGATCTTGCTGGTCATGTTGCCTGCGATGCCGGAGAAGATGATCTTCTCGGCACAAAACTTGGTGATGAGCACCTGGGTGGTGGCAGCGGCGTTGGCCTTGCCCATGCCTGCACAGCAGACGACCACCTGTTTGCCGGCCAGTGTGCCTTTGTGATATTCCACGCCGCCGTAGGGCTCGACCGTGACATTTTCCAGCCTGGCGCAGAGCTGGTCTACTTCGTCGGGCATTGCGCCCATGATACCTAAAATCATAAACTCTCCTTACACATTGAACAGGAACTCGATGACATCGCCGTCCTTGACGACATATTCCTTGCCCTCGGTGCGCTGCAGGCCCTTGGCCTTGACGGCAGCGTAATCGAAATCGTGGGCCTCGAGGTCGCTGTAGGCGATGACGCTGGCGCGGATGAAGCCGCGCTCAAAGTCGCTGTGGATCTTGCCGGCAGCCTGCGGAGCCTTGGTACCCTTGCGGATGGTCCAGGCGCGGCACTCCTTCTTGCCGTCGGTCAGGAAGGAGATGAGGCCCAGCAGGTCGTAGCTGGCGGTGATGAGGTTGTCGAGGCCGCTTGCTTCGATCCCCATCTCGGCGAGGAAGGCTTTCTTTTCCTCGGGGCTGTAGTCGGCGATGTCCTCCTCGGTCTTGGCGCAGATGGGGATGTAGCGTGCGCCCTCTTCCTTGGCGCGTGCAGCCACCAGCGGGACGTACTTGTTGTTCTCGATGCCCTCCATCAGGTCGTCCTCGCCCACATTGCAAGCGTAGAGGACGGGCTTTGCGCTCAGCAGGCCCATCTCGTGGAGCACGGTCTGCTGCTCGGCGTCGTTCTCGTCGAAGTCGAAGCTGCGGGCGGGCTTGCCGGATTCCAGATGGGCGGCCAGCTGCTGCAGCCATGCGGCCTCGGCGGCAGCACCCTTGTTGTTGCCGCTCTTTGCGGCCTTGGCCATGCGGCCTGCGCGGTTCTGGACGACTTCGAGGTCGGAGAGGATGAGCTCGTAGTCGATGGCGTCGATGTCGGCGATGGGGTCCACGGCCTCGGCCTTGGTCACGTCCTCCACGACATGGATGATGTTGTCGTCGTCGAAGCAGCGCACGACATGGACGATGGCGTCGCACTCGCGGATGTGGCCCAGGAACTTGTTGCCCAGGCCGGCAC
>OLSD01002978.1_pt1 | contig 11168 bp, 12 predicted proteins | sample 1672211 | NCBI WGS metagenome assembly OLSD01 (sample SAMEA3136659, study PRJEB25190) | human gut metagenome
CCATTACGAAAGCGTCAAAGAAGCGCTTATGACGTTTGACAAGCAAGCGTTCACGCTTCCACTTGTTCGGCAATGCGTCGCAATAAATTAACTGCGTCGTGTCAATGCGACGATTTACATAGAAAAAACCGTTTAGAAACGAAATTTTAATAGCGACGCCATTTATGTATAGTTGGCAATACAGCGACGCACTAGCGGGCGTTTTTCGCGGTTTCAAGCCCGTTTGTCCTTTGGCCATTGACGAATAAATGTAATTGCCGTATTCCGTGCCATGCAAAAGGGCTTCAACCTTCCTGTCGTATTCGCTTTCGGCTTCGCTTACGTTGTTGATTTGCTGTACGGCTATAGAACCGCTTCTATACGTCCTTATTCCTTCGAACGTATGGGGCAAAGGTTTAATGCCGAAATAGTTAAAGAATGGGTTGCTAACGCTTTCTTTGTTTCCAAGCATAATGCACCACACTTGATGTTCGCGCTTCGACGAAAAAAGAATGTCTATAAAATCGGTTACCATGTTCCCGCGATAGCGTTTATAACGGTCGGGCGTCTTGGTGAATTCGTCGAATACGATTGTGTCTACGTCCACGTCGTCCGCGCTTCGAACTGCGTCCGCGTCGCTTAAGGCGTAAAGTTGCAAGAACCACGTCCAGCGCGTCCACTTTCCTTTGATTTTCTTTCGGTAAAAGAAACGATTCCCGACTTGCTTCATGTTGCCGTTCGGGTTCGTCTTTTCATCGTAGAAAGACATGCCGCAATATTCTTGAAGGTCGCGGCTTTTGTACATTTTGGCGGACGTTTCCTTGACTTCCTTCTTGAACATTCTAAGCCACAAAGTCTTTTTGCCGTGCTTCAAGGCGCGCCTAAAAGCGCGCCGTTGCATGGCCCACGTCTTTCCGTAGTTCCTATTGGAAAGAACGGCGCTAATGATAGCGCCGTATGAAAGAACTAGAAGCCCGTCTTTGTCGCCGTAGTGCGTTCTTGTTGAAGTCTTTTTCATTCAATATATACGCCTTTGGCTAGTTCGCCTTTAATCTTTTCCATTGCGTCCATCGGCACGCCTTCAATAGTCGCGTCCGCTTGCACGAAAGTCTTTTCGAACCCTTCTTTTTCGCCTAATAAAGCGAACGTCTTAATATTGTCCAAACTATCGACGCACGTGTCGAAATTAGCGCCGTCCATGCGCGCGCGTTCCCGTTCGTCGTCTATGGTTTGGGCAACGCTAACGACGAATGGGTAAGCGACGTATTCGGCGTCGTTTAGGCTGTATGAAGTGGAAGCGTCGCCATTTCCCGAAGACGGCGAATTGGCCGCGCTTCGCTCTAGGCTTCCCGCCAAGGTTTTGGCGAAACCAAAGCCCGCGCCTACAGCGCCGCCCATTACGCCTTTGGCCATATAGCCCATAGTCGTAGAACTAACGAACGACAATAATTTGCTTAGGTTCTTCGACGTTTCCTGCGCGCTTGTTCCCATTTGGTTGTTGACGTTTATGTTGAGTTCGAAGGCGCCGCTGATGTCTTGTATTTTGTTCCCTTGCTCAACTTGAACGCGGACGGCGTCGCTTTCGGTGATAACCCTAAACGTGATTCCCTTGTCGTTGATATACCGCGTCAACGGCATTGTATGCCCGATTGCGCCCGCTTGAACGTCGATATTCGGGTATGATTTTTCGGGCGCAGCACCCGCCACAAAGTCGGTGAAGTCAAAATATTTCGTTTTTGTGACAGGCCTAGCGGTAGGAACGTTTTTGAATTGGTAATCGTGCGACGCTTCGCCGACGAACGGCGAAGTGCCCTTTACGGCCGCCAAGCCGTAAGCGCCAGCGCTTACGCAATCCTTCGGCAAAATCCAACAGCGCAATACGGACAAATTATTGTCGTTCGCCGCGCCCGCCGACGCCGACTTCAAGCCGCCTATGACGAAACGCACTTTTTCGATAATGTCCATATCCGCCCACGCGCTGCCCGTCTTCGCGCCGACTTCTTCCAACGGTAAATAGAGCATTACGCTTTGCGTCAACGGGTCGCTTCCGAACCAAGAAGTTTGCAAAACCAAACTAACCAAGAACACGACGCAAAAATCGCTGATGGGGCGCGCGATAGGGCCGATTTTATCGCCGTAGTAGAGCGTTCCATTCGTGTGCTTAATGTCGTCGTACACGCCTTCGCTTATGGCGCGGTTGCACCTTTTGACGACGATATTCGAAATGGTCGCGTTTCTATAATAAGTGCCCCACAAATCGACGTCGCAATGCAAAATAGTCATGCCGCTTTGATAGTCGATTGAGCGGACGAAATAGCACCGCCAATAATCGTAAACGATTCGCGTGCCTACTTTGTGGTGTTCTTCGTCGATGGCGTAAGTGGCGTTTGCGGAAGCCGTGAAAAGCGCCGTTTTCGGCTCTTGCACCTTGATAACATTGCTATTGATTCGATAGTTGTTTACGTCGACGTCCAAAGATTGAACGGAAGCGTTTACGCACGCCGCCGTGTATTCGTCGTGTGGATATATGAAATAAGGGTTATTGCCTTGGTTAGGGGTAGCCCCGTAATATAAATGCAGCGTCCTAGCCATATCAATAAATCCCCATGAAAAGCGTCTTGAATTCGCCCAAGCATTCTTCCACGACGTGCTTAACGCGCCCGTTTAGATAATCAAGCGAACGCAATACTTCGTCCAACGAAGCCCCGCCTTCGCTGCGCTCGAATTCGCGCGTTTCGCTGTCGACGGACGCTTCCGTATTCGTTTCGTTGGCGTCGTGCTTCGCCCCGCTGTTGTTCTTAATAGATGGTTCGGCGGTTTGGCTGTTAAACGGCAATTCGGTCGAAGTGCTTTCCTGCTCGCCGTAGTCGGTCGCGGAAGTCGACTTCCTAGCGCCCGTGTTCCGCGTAAGCGTCGAATTTTCATAAATGGTTTTGGCGGGCGCGTCGATTTTGGCGTATTGCTGCGCCAAAAGCCGAATCCTTTCCGCGTAATCGTCCATGACCAAATTCGCTTTCGATTCCAATTTCAAAGCGAAAATGGCTTCGGTTTCGAAGCCGATTTCCGAAGCGCCGTATCTTTGCAAAAACAAATCGGCAAAGCCTTCGATAAGGGAAAATGCGGCGGGAACGGCGCCCCCGCCGCTTATGTAATCAAGGTATAGTTCCGTGTATTTGGCCATCGTCATTTATCCTTTCTAATGTGGTCGATTCCGTCTCGAAGCGTTCCCGCGATTTCGTTCAATTCATCGGGCGACAATTCCCCGTCTTCCTTCGCTTTGCGGATTTTCTTCCAAACGGGAACGACGACGCAGGTCACGAAAGTAATCAAAAATCCCGCGACGCAACATACGATACTTACAATGTTTTCCAAGTCGGCAAGCCAACCGCCGACGGATAGTACATTGCCAAGCAATGCCCCTATTCTTTTGAATTTTTCCATTATTTAACTTCCTTCACGTTATCGCTATATTCAAGGCTTTTAGCAATCAACTGCGTAAGCGTATATGTGCGCCCAAGCGTTCCCGAAAAGATAGTCGCGTCGGCCGTAGCGCCGAATTTAACGCCGTCGAAAGTGACAATGGGCAATGACGATTCGGTCGTGGCAATCGTGCCGCTGCAACCCCATGTATCACCAGCGCCGATTGCAAGCAAGTCTTGCACATTAGCAACGGGGTTGTTCGAATGGCTTGGGATTACGATTGTGATATGAACGTCCGAAAGCGTGCCGTTGTTGTGCAAGTTAATCGTGTGCCAATAAGTCTTTTGGGTGGCGCGCTGAACGGCTTCTTTGAGTTGAGTGCCCGAAATGGCGTTTGCAACTTCGCCAGCGGTGGAAATGGTCATGTATCCATTAAAGCCGTAATAAATTTCTTTGTTGGTTTCGTCAATGGCAATGCCCTGCAAAGTTGTGTTGCTATTACCCGAACCGCCAATTACATAAATTTTGTGATTATTATCGGTTTTGCGCCATCCGTAAAGGCGTCCGAATTGATAAAATTTTGAATTGGGAACACGGGGTGAAAAAAGTCCTTGCGATTCGGGCATTCCCGTCATCAATACTTCATAAGTGCTCGCGAATTGAACGCTTGGGCCACTTGAATATTCATAAACATGAACGTATGGGTTAACATAGGACAAAATCGGCATAGCAAAACCATCGTTATAAGACAATCCGTAACCATTCAAATTAAAATATAAATCATTCCATACGTAGTCAATATTGCCAACGAATAATATCCAATATTTACCATCGATGAAAAAACAAAACTGGTCGCCTGCTTTATAAGTATGGCTTTTCAAATGTTCATAAAATTCTTGCTCGTTATTGAAATACAAAATCTTTGCCGAATTCAATTCGTCCACATTTACCAATTCGCCATTGCCCACAATGCTTAAAGCATCGGCTTCCGCGGACGTGTACATTTTCCCGCCTTGGTAAATAGTTCCCTTCAAAAGCAACTTGTCGGTGATTTCCGAAAGCGTTCCCATGATTGCCGTATCGCCCGCCACGATTGCCAAAACAGGCGTTCCCGCTGGCTTCGTGGCATAAGCATTGTAAAAGGCTTCGGCCGTGTCGAATTCTTCAACTACGGCCTTAACGCCATTGTCGGATAAGTCTTTTAGTTGTTTTTGAACCTGCTTGAGCCACTGCAAAAGCGTCAATTTCTTATCGTAATTCGATAAAATGGTTTCTTTATTAATCATTTATGTTTGTCCTTTCTTCGACTACGTTCGCGTCGGGCTCTTCCCCTTCTTCTTTCCCGTCCAAATAGATTTCCTCAATGCTTCCGTTTAGGCTCATTTCGAAAGGCAATCCGTAACTTTCGCATTGCTTATTGAACGTATCGATAAGCAAATAAATATAGTCGGTGCTTTGGCCGATTGAAGCGTTCACTTCCGCGCTTTGGATTCGCTCTTTCTTGTCCACGTTGGCGGTCATGATACCCAACTTATTAAGCAGGGTGTCGCGTTCCCTGTCGCGCACGCCTTCGAATTTGTCGCTTAGGAATTCAACGGCGATTTTCGAAGCGCTTAGGCCGTCGCCCAATTCGGGCGACACAAGCAAAACCGCTTGGCCCGTTTGCTTCGCCTGCAATGCGTGTTCGAACGAAAGCCGCAAATCCTCGTCTTTGCATACGACCACGTAAGGCGTTTTGCACGCTTCGACGTTTTGGCGCATGGCCACGTCGCACGACGTCATGAAGTCGGTCGTTTCCCTAATCAATTCGGCCATGCTCATGTCGATGGGCAAAGCCTTGATGAGATATGCGCCGTCTTCCTTGTCTTCGTAGGACGCGGGTCGGCTCATGGTCACCCCGTTGGCCGTGATCAAGACCAAATTCGACGGGTTGCCAAATTCGTTTACGCCTTCCCCGTCCACGTAAAACCATTTTCCCGTGAGTTTGTCGTATCCCATCGAACCATTTTCGAACAAGCCGCGCTTGACGAACGATTCGACGGGAAAAGGCATTTCCGCGCCTTCCTTGGCCGTGATTTTGACGGCGTTCATCAAAAGATTGAAGTATTCTTCGAAACGGGAAAAAACCCCATAGGGCTTTCGCCCAGTGGGGTTTAGGTCTCTAATCTTCTTGCTTTTGGCCATAAGTTAGAAACCTTCATGAATCACTTGCCGATTAACGTGGCAAGTTTGGCGCTTTGGGCAACCGAACAATCAAGGTAGAAGCACTTGAACAATGGGTTGTAGAAGTACGCGCGTTCGGTGGTTAAGTAGTGGTTGATATAGCGCCCCTTGCCGATGACGTCCTGCGTGAAATCGAAAACGCGGGTGGCGCGCCCAAACGCTTTTCGGTCGTAGACCATCACGCGGCCATTCGTCCATTTGTCGTCTTTCGGAATGACGACCAATTTTCCGAAAAGTTGCTGCATGGAAAGATTGAACGTATTTGCAAGCGTCGTTACGTCAATCATGTTCAAAAGGTCTTCGCTGACGGCGATTCGAATGTCTTCCGCGGGGCAGGATTGCTTGACGTTGGTTAGTCCCGTTCCGATGGTGTTGGTGGCCTTTACGGCGTTGTACAAATCGCGCAATGCGAAGATGACGCCTTCCATGTTGAGCGGGTGAACGGGCGCGGAAGAGGTTCCGCCCCAAAGAAGTTTTCCCGCGTCCACGCCCACTTTGGCGTCTTTCAAGACGTCGCGCATTTTCTCGTAGTCGTAATTGCCTTCGCCTTCGGATAAGGTGTTCAAAATGTCGGAAGTGACGCTTTCGACCGACGCGGACGAAGTGCCCGCGATGATGGCGCGAATGTCGTCGCGGCGCGTGGTGGCTTCGAATTGGGCGGGTTCGAAGTTGTTGAAGTACTTCACGAACAATTCGGGGTCGACGGGGCTAAGGTCGGGTGCGCCCGTGTTGATGAAGTTTCGCTTTTCGGCCATCTTGATGACGGCTTCTTCAATCACTTTGCCGTTTTCGACTTCGTATTCGTAAAAGGCGTCTTCGATTCTATTCGTGTTCTTGATTGCGCGAATGTTTTGCGACGCCAAAGTTTCCACGGCGCTGTAAAAAGCATTTTCGGTTGCGGGGAAGTTGTCGCTTCCATTGATGGGGGTAGTAGCCATTTTATTCAATTGATCCTTTCTTTGGTTTTACCATTTCTTAAGGTCGGCCAATCGGCGTTCGTTGATTTCGTCCGCGATAGACTTTTCATGCTGCGGCTTTTCGGCCGTCAATAATTGGCTGATTACGCCATCGCGTTCCTTTATCTTCGCTTCTAGGCTTTCCTTTTGCTTGGCTAGTTTGTCTTCGTAGCCTTTTTTAAGTTCCGTTATAAGCGCTTCCAAGTCTTTTTTAGGCGCTTCTTCGGGTTGGTTAGGGGTTTGGTCGGCTTCGTCGCCTTCCTTCGGTTCTAGGGGTGTTTCTTGCGGTTTTGGGGTATCTTCCATTTGGCGTGTTCCTTTCTATTCGCAATTTTATGCCGTTACATTATCAATGCAAGCGACGCAAAAGGCCCGCTAAGACGACGCTTGCGCGCCGCTTCGCGGGCTTGCTATACATGGGCTGCCCTTGGTATGTCGGGCAAAAATGCAATGTTGCGGGCGCGTTTTCGTAGCGGCGCGTATGCGCTACCCCGCAAGCGCGGCAGGGGCCAAGAAGCCTTAGTATCGGTTAAAACGGCAGGTCGCTGTCTTTGACGGCTTCCGCTTCTAGGCGCTTCGCTTCTAGTCGCTTCACTTTGATGGTGAAGCGCTTGCCCTTTTCGTTCAATACCGCGAAATTTGATTTTTTATCGTCATAGGGAACGAAGACGTAAGCGAATTCCTTTTCGTCGCCGCTTCCGCGGACAAGCGTAACGTTGACGCCCGTCTTTTTCTTGCTTTCGCGCGCGCCGTAAATCGTCCAAGTAGTATCCATAATGTGCGTGTTCCTTTCATTGTTTGACGCGGGGCGCCACGCCGACGCCCCGCAGCATAATATAAGCACGTATTGTAAGTAGAAGCAAATTCACTTGTTGGCGTCGTCCACGCGCTCTTTCACAAGTTCGAAATCGAACGGCAGCGGCCATTTGTTCAATTCGCATTCGCGTCTAACGATGTAATCGAAGTTAAGTTGCGAATATTTGAACAGGTTGCTTTTCGTGAAGAACGCGATGGCCGTTTGCCTGTTGCTTGGCGGAAGCGCCACGTTGTTCGTCGTGCGCCGCCATCTTTTGACGCGCCGCTTTTCTTCCTTGAGCGACAGCGGGTCGCAATAATCCCGAAGCGCCAAGCCGACGACGGCGGCCACAAGTTCTATTTCCTTGTCGTTCAAGAAACCGGTGTTGTTGTAGAATCCTTTAGCCATTTTTTCTTCCTCTTACTCTTCCAAATATTCTTCGTAATCGAAGTCGATGTTGTCGGGGCTTCCGACGCGTTCGCCAAACGGGATTGCCTGCGTTGCCGTCACTTCGCCTTGCTTGTCGCGAACCGCGTGCATTTTTTCGGCGTAATCGGCCAAGGCTTCTTCGCGCTTGACGGGGTTTTCGATTTTTTCCGCTATTTCGCGTGCCTTCGGGTCGTGCTCAATGAGTTTTTCGAATGCCGAAGTCGTTGAATCGTAGAATATTTTCCCCGCGCGTTGATTGTATTTCTTGTGCTTTTCGGGGTTATTCGCGTATTTCCACCCTTTCGTTATTGATACGGCGCTGAACGATTGAATACGCTTCATTTCGATAGATGGTTCGTAGTCGGCGCCTTCGCGCTTCATCGCCATAGCCTGTTTGTAAAGAAGTTGCGCGGGGCTTTGAATCGTCACGGCCTTTGTGCCTTGAGCGGTTTTGTAACTTTCGTATGCGCGCAATTTGTTTTTGAATATGTCGTATTTCTTTTTGTATTCGGCGCTTGTCCACCCGTGAACCTTCATGATGGTTTCTTTGACTTCTTTCGCCGTGAGTTCTACGGCTTGGTTCGTGGGTATGTCCTTAAGGTCAACCCCCATTGCCGCGGCTTGTTTCTTCCGCGTGGCGACGTCGATGTATTTGTATTTGTAAATTCCGCTTTTTGCCATTGTGATCGTTTCCTTTCTATGCTTTCGCTTTGGCTGTCGTATTGATTGTGGTTGTTTATGGTTCTATAAGCATTTCCCCTTCCCCGTTCACCGAAACTAGGCAACTTGGCGCTAGTTCGGGTCGCGCTATGTACTTTTCGGTAGGTATCAACGCCTTTCCGCCTTTGACGTTCATCGCTTGAAGCACGACGTACTTTTGCCCGTAAGACATTTTTTCGTCAAGCAATCTAAGCGTCGGCAAGCCGTGCCTTTTCCACTTTTGCTTCTTTTTTAGGCTGTCCAATACGGCTTTGACGTTCACGCCCTTCGAATGTATTTCGAAGTTCGGGTTTTTCCCGTCCGTCGTGAACGGAACGCTTCCGTCCTTGTTCACGGCTTCGACGTCGATATACGTTTTGGGCGCTATGTACTTGACGGCGTTGCAAGTGGCCTCTAGTTTCAAGCCCCCAAGGGCGAATGCGTCCGCCTTGTCGTACGGGGCGAATGCGTGAATGCTGTCCGTGTCGATATACACGAATCGCCCCGCAATGTCGTTTCCGCAAACTTCCCTTATTTTGGAAAGAATGTAGCAGCGCGCCGTCGCCGTAATCAATGAGCCGATTATAACGTTCATTGACGCGGAAGCGTCTATTTCCACTTCGTCTTTGACGATATGGACAGCGCCCGTTTCTTCGTTCAATTCGTAGTGGCATTTGATCCTTTCCAAGCGTTCCGACAATTTGCCGTACGACGAATTCAAAAGCAATTTGACGACCTTTTGAAGCGTCGCGTTTTTGTCCTTCTTCGCTTGGGCCTTCAATGCGTAATTTTCTTCGACGAACGGCTTATACGCTTTGGCGCCTTTCTTAATCAATATGACCTTATCGCACGCAAACTTGAAGTTGTCGTACCATTCGGCCATTTCGTTTAGTTCTTTTTCGAAAATTAGGTGCGTTCCCACTTCGTCGATATGCTCTACGTAATCTTTTCTAAAGGGGTCGTACCAAATTCCCAAATAGCCTTTTTTGACGTCGCCCATGACGGACGTAAGCACGTATATCGCTTCGTATTCGCCTTTGTTCAGCATTGCGGCGTATTCGGCCATCGTCTTGACAATCGGCGCGCCCACAAGGTCGTTGATTATCGACATTGCGTAGGGGTATTCGCTGTTGACGTCGTAGCGATACATGGGGCCGTTCATCGCCTTGGACGTGAGCAAGCGGCCTTTGTAGCGCGGATTGACGAACGAAATCCCGCCCCTGTACAAATGGTTCTTGCGAACGTATTCGTCTTGTTCTTGGGTTATCGGGTGTTCTTTTTGGAATTGCTTAATTCGCTTCTTCTTGGTCTTGAATTGAGGGTAAAGCGAACGAAGCAATTCCCACTTGGCGAAGCCGCCCGCCGTCATTAGGTTGGTGTCTTTGCCGAATATATGGCATTCGCCGCCGCTTTGCGATTCGATTGTTTCGTTGAATTGCCTAATGGCGAAGTACAGGCCTTTTACGTCGTTGCAGCAATAATCAATGTCGCCGTCGGCTATCGCTTCGACGTGTTCCGCGTCTATCGCTTGGTAATCCATCTTTAGTTTTCGAATGGGGTTCCCGTCGTCGTCGCGGACGTCCAAATCTTCAAGCAACGCCCCAAGGCCGCCGCAGACGAATTTCATGAAATCGCGCAGTTCGAACGCATGGACGTATTCGTGGCGGTTGTCGTGGCGGTATTTGGCCCACAATTTATAGGCGTAGCGGGCGCCCATGTCGTTGTGCAAACTTTCGTACGTCCACGCTTGGCCTTTTCCGTCGGCGCCGTGTTCGTGTGGCTTCCACTTATCGCGCCCAAGGGCCAATAGTTGATAGTCGACTTGGGCAAAGTCGAAAGTCGAATTGTAAACCCACCCAAACTTCAAGCCCGCGCGGCATATATAAGAAACGAATTCGTTGAAGTCGTTGGTCATGAAGAAGCCGTTTACTTCTTCGTATATTTGCCACGCCCAAGTGACGTTGGAAAGGCATTTGCGCTTTTCTTCGTCCTTAAGCCCCTTAAGTTTCTTGAACAAGGTCTTTTGGTCGTAAATCTTACCTTTGAAATAGACTTGCGTTTCGGTGTCGACAGCGAAAGTGCAAGCCTTTTTGGGCTTGCGGTAGTCGCGGCCCGCTTCGGTGATTACCCAAGCGCCATTTTCCAATTTTACTTTCGCGTATTTCATGATCAATTTTCCTAAATGTAATTTTTGACTTTATATACGGGGTGCACGTCGACGGCGAAGCCGCATTGCTCAAGCATTGAAGCGTAGTCGCACGCTTCGTAGTAGCCCGCCTTAGAAGGCGGGAAGTCTTGGAACATTCCTTGGCTTCCCGACCATTCGACGCGCCATGATATTAAATATCTTGTGTCCACCATTATCGTCCTTCGCCTTCTTCGCTGTCGCGCGCTATTCTTTCCGCTTGTTCCAACGTGCGGCATGACACGGCATTGTAGCCGTGGCAATTATAGCCAACCGCCATGCAAACCATAAGGCGGTATTCGTTGGCATACGGGTTGCGGTATTCATAAACCGCCGCGACGCGGTTTTGAAAGGCTTTTGGAAGTCTTGCAAGAAGTTGTTCGGTAAGTGTCTTTTTCATTTGTATTTCCTTCATGGCTTTAGGCCGTCGCGGTTTCCCGCGCTTATAGATTACACAAGTCAATAGCCCTTTTGTTATGAA
>OLSD01002981.1_pt1 | contig 11166 bp, 6 predicted proteins | sample 1672211 | NCBI WGS metagenome assembly OLSD01 (sample SAMEA3136659, study PRJEB25190) | human gut metagenome
CGCTAACGTTTGCACCAGTGAGAACAAAAGCAATTATCTCACCTCTATCATTACAAGCCAGATGTAGCTTGAACCCATGACACCATCCCATTGTTCCCTTTCCGTCTGTGGCAATGCCTTTGAACACTTTGTTGGCATAACGCCTGAGATTGTGGCATATTGGTATCATGGTTGAATCAACAAAGGTTATACCTGTACATCTGCCAAAAGCACGGAGATTCAGGAAGAACATGAGAGGGAAGAATACGCGACTTTCAAGTTCTACAAAACGGTTATAAGACACCGCATTTGGAAAATATGACTTCAAAGTTCCTCTAATAAAGAATAGGTAATAATGCTTGAAGTTTCGGAACGAGCCGAAATGGAAATACAGCAAAATCGTCATGATTTCACTATCAGATAAAGAGGCTTTACGTCGTCTGCGCTTTACTCCATCTTCACTCAAAAACAATTTTCCTGCATTTTCAGCATCAAAAACTTTGTAAAATTCATCAATAATACAAAATAATTCTGTAACTTTGTCCTTGGTAATCTCCATAATGATATCTTTTTATGTTTGTAACTAATTGGATTTCAACTACAAAGATACAAAAAATATCGGAGATTACCAACTTTTTTAGGCACTATTTCTTATCCCGAACTGAGGTATATAAGATTTTAAACAAGACACTTGGAGCCGTCGCCCTCAGCATTCTGTTTAGCACTAACGCTATCGCTCAGAAACAGGCTGCCAAGGATATGAAAGTCCTCAACAAGGAAATCAAGAAGAAAGGCAATAAGGTGAACGTCTATATGGACCTCAATCTCGATGACGTGAAACTGGCAAGCAACAAAGGTCTCATCTTTACACCTATTTTATATAAGGGTGAGGATACGCTCAAGCTCCCGGCTGTGGAGGTGATGGGTAACAAGAGATACATCTACTACCAGCGTACCAAGAAGACCGCTACCCAGAACCCGCTCATCGTTGCCAAGCGTGAAAACAAGGAGCCACAGACGCTCCGATACGCTTACTCTACTCCTTACCAGGACTGGATGAAGAACTCCAACTTCGCCATCAGCAATGATGCATGCGGATGTAACCAGAAACTGCTGGCAGAAAACCTGCTCACCAACAATGGAGAGGCGCTCGTTACGCCTCAGCAGCTCTACCAGGCTTATCAGCAGCCAAAGGCGGAGGCAGTGAAGATCAGACAGGAAAACGGTTCGGCTAGACTCAACTTCCGCATCAACAAGTGGGATATCGTGAAGGATCTCGGTAACAATACCAATGAGTTGGCTACCATCAAGCAGACGCTCGACCTCGTGAAGAACGACCCTGATGTAACCATCACTTCCATTACCCTCCACGGTTATGCTTCTCCTGACGGCAGCTATGCCAACAACGACAAGCTTTCCCGCAACCGTACCCAGGCTCTCTACAACTATCTGTTGAAGACCTACCCTATCGACAAGAAGCTCTTCAAGGTAGAATCTACAGCTGAGGATTGGGAAGGAACACTGGAGTACATCAAGAGTCACAAAATCCCTCAGAAGGAAGCTGCTCTCAAGATCATCAACAGCGATATGACTCCTGACCAGAAGGAACAGACGCTCGCAGCCAAGGCTGGTGAGGCATTCCGATTCCTCGTTGACAAGGTTTGGCCAAGCTTGCGCCGCACAGATTACACCATCGAGTACGACGTGAAGGCATTCAACCTCGAAGAGGCTCGCAGAGTAATCAAGACCCGTCCGCAGAAGCTCTCTCTCCAGGAGATGTACATGGTGGCAAACAGCTATCCGAAGGGAAGCGAAGAGTACAACAATGTATTCGACACAGCCGTGAAGATGTTCCCAGAAGATAAGCTCGCCAATCTGAATGCAGCCCTTGCTGCCATCGACAGAGGTGACAGGGTAAGCGCAGAGAAGTACCTGAAGAAGGCTGGCACCGGTGCCGAAGTAGATAATGCCCGTGGTTGCCTCGCCGTTCTCAATGAGGATTACGAAGCTGCCAAGCAGTACTTCCAGAAGGCTGTAGCCGGAGGCTTGAAGGGTGCTCAGGAGAATCTCAACAAGCTGAACAAGATTGTGGAGTAAGAGTTTGATTTTTAAGTATAAGTAAAAGAATAAACAATAATAATATAAACTAAAAAATTTAATTTAAGAACTGGAAAAGAAAGAATAGTATTTGATTACCCCCGGGCGAAGCCAGTGATGAGGTCTGAGAGACCCGTCCATTTCGCAACTCAAAACAAAATTTTGTATAACACTTAATAAGTAAAAGATTATGAAGAAAATGAATTTGCTCGCAATGAGCTTGGTATCAGCAGCAGCGTTATCTTTCTCAAGCTGCAGCAGCAATGATGATTTGGCAGGTGGTGGAACTCAGTCACAGGCTGACGGTGTCTATATGACATTGAGCATCGCAGGTTCTAACCAGAGTACAAGAACTGAAGGTACAGTAACCAATTCAGGTATTGCAGGTGAGTCTACAATTACTGAGGGTACATTGTATCTCTACAGTAACAAGACCCACGAATGCGTATTCCGCAAGGTTATCACTTCAAAAATGTTTGAAAAAGATACTCCAAACAAGACAAAGCCTATCAAGATTTCTGTGAACTCAGTTGACACAGAAGATAAGGATACATACACTGTGTACTTCATGGCTAACAAGACAGGCATCGAAGATCCTTTGGCAACTGATGCATCTTTCGCTATATCAGAAAATGGTGGAGCTGAATATGGTCTAACAGATGAGTCTAAGATTGTAATGTTCAACCAGAACGATCACAGCAAACATGCTAACCATAGTACCGTAAAGTTTACAGCAGATAACAACGTATCAACAAATCCAGCTACAGCAGAAACTGTTTATCTGGATCGTGTTGTTGCCCGTATCGATGAGCCTACAGTAGCAGCTACCAACATCACAAGTGCAGAAGGTAATACTGAGAATACTGAGAATGTTACTGCAACTATTGCTGGCATCACATATCAGAAGTATGCTATCTCTAACGTAAATAATAATTCGTACATCGTACAGAAGTGGTCACCAGATTTCAGCACATTGAGTGTTAAGTGGGGAGATGCTGAAACAACAAAGTACTTCCAGCCAACCTCATTCTTCGGTGATGCCAAGGCTCCTGCAAATCTTGATAAATTCGGCAACGTAAAGTATAACTACGTATTCGAGAATACAACAACTGATGCATCAGAGGCTACAGCTCTTTACTTCCAGATCAAGGCTAACTTGACAGAGGAGGCTAAGGAAAATGCAGACTTTGCAGATGGTACATTCTATCGCTATGACAAGAAGCTCTATACCAGAATTGCTGATATCTTCTCAGATGCAGAGAAGGGTATTGTTTCTAACCCATTCACAGAGTCTGGTGCAACAACAGCCGCAGCTGTAGTTGAAAGCATCAAGAACGCAGATGGTACTCTCATCCCTGAGGGCGAAGCTTTGAACAACTTCCGCAACAACAACAAGATTGAAGTTTTCCGTGCTGGTTCTATGTACTATTACTATCCTATCCAGGACAATACCTACAAGACAACAACAACATTCTCTGTATTGCGTAACAGCATCTATCAATTGAAGGTAACCAAGATTAGCGAGGTTGGTAAGGATATTCCTAATGGTCCTACACCAGACGAAAACAACCCTAACTACTACATGACAGTTCAGGTTCAGGTTAATCCTTGGATCCTCAACACAAAGGATATCGAGTTGAAGTAATCAGAACTTCAATAGGAAATAAAAGATGAATACGGGGATGTACCCCATCCCCCGCTCTCAAGATAATTCTTGAAACAACAATACTCTCAATCTCCCGGGGGCTACCCCGCCTCCGGGAGATTAAAAAAGAAAAAGATGATATTTGCCGCCAACAGATGGCGGGAACCCCTATCGTGCTGAATCAGCACCACTCAACAAGAAAAAAAGGATGCCGGAGGCTACCCCCACTTCTTACGCCCTACGGCACACTAGATATAAGTATAAGTAAAAGAATTAATAAAACACAAACGATATGAAACATTTCATCATCAAAAACGGTTGCAAAGTGGTTTGTATCTCAGCCATCGCACTCTCTTCGCTTTCATCATGCATGAAAGACGATCTGACGAATTGTCCTGCACCTAAGGTGTCGCTCAAGTTCGATTATACATATAATGTTGAGAACGCTGATGCTTTCTCCCAGGAAGTGAAAAACCTCAACGTCTATGTTTTCGATAAAAACGGTAAATACTTCGATACCTATACGCAGTCTGCCGACAAATTCGAAACGGGTCACAGCATGGACATCACAGACTTACAGGAAGGCAAATACACCTTCGTCTGTCTGGCTCGTGACAAGAAACCTACAGGTAGCAGAGCCGACGGTGACGACGAGATGGAGTTCAGCTTCACCCAACTCACACCAGGTGTTTCTACCATCAACGACCTGCAGGAAGAAATGGGAAAGAAAGACGGAGAGGCTTCTGTCAACAACAAGAAGTTCACCGCTCTCTACACTGCCCAGACATCTCTCGACTTTAAGGGCAAGAAGGACACATCCGGCAAACTGAGTCTGATGAAATGTACCAAGACCTACCGCATCGTGATGCTTCCTTACGATAACGAACAGCAGGGATTCGTGGCAGAAAACTTCGACGTAAGAATCAAGGGTTCGGCTGCCCTCCTCGACTACAAGGGCGACAAGGTAAAGGATGCCAATGGAGTAGAACAGAACAAGCCAATCACCTACGTGCCTTACGACGAGAAACTGGTGGTTAACACCGACGGCAATACTGAGGTAGATGGTGAAAAAATCGACAAGGCTTTGGTTTACGACCTGTCTTCTTCCAGAATGTTCGAGCGCAAGAACGATGTAAGCACCCGCAACACCGACAGTAAGGAGTACAACGACAAGCGAATCGTAATCACCGACAAGCGCACAGGCAAGGAAATCTTCAACCACTCACTGCCATGGTTCCTCGCTCTCTGTGGCGAGCGCACCGACAAGGGCTGGGAGGATCAGGAATACCTCGACCGCCAGGATCACTACACCCTCGTATTCTACGTTCCAAGTCCAGGTTCCGACTACCACATGGATGCAAGAATCAAGGTGAACGGATGGGTTCTCAATCTGCAGGACGTAAATTTAGGATCCAAGTAAAATGATCATAAAACAGTAACAAAGTAAAAGTATAAGTAAAAGATAGGAGATACAAGTTATGTTAGATTTCGCAAAAAGAAAAATCTGTGCGAATCAACTGACTAACATTATGAAGGGAATAGCAGCATTGGCACCCACCTTGCTGCTTACCCTGATACTAACATCATGTATGTCGGACGGTTACACAGATACAGCTACTGGAAAGAGTGATACCTACATCAACCTGAATGTATCAACTCCTACAGCTCAGGCCAGAGCCAACGCACCTGCCAACCCAGCAGGAACCAGCGGAACGCCCGGGCAAGACGAAACAAACCCTTCTCCTGATACAGAGGAGAAAATTACAAGTATCAGAGTATGGGCATTCAAAAGCGGTTCAGACAAAGCAACTGCCACACCAATAGGATTCAAATCAGAAACCAACCTCTCAGCACAAGGTTATCACAAAGTAAGTATGATGATTACTCGCAAAAACGCTGAGACTCTGGGCAAAATAGATCTTTACATCCTGCTCAACGCAGAAAGCGAAGGAGTGCTGGATGGCAAAGACTGCATCAAGATGACACGTGATGATTTGGAAAACCTGGTTATCAAGAATCAGTTCGGTATAGCAGAAGGTACAGCCCAAACAACAGAAGTACCACAAGCTGGTCTGCCAATCTCTCGAGTTATCAAGGAACTTGATGTTACCAACAACATCAAAAACAATGCAACAGAAGCAGCTCAGCACTCAATAAATATCCCATTGATAAGAGCCGTTTCAAAGCTCCACTTCTTCTTCACAAGAAAGAATGTGAAAGATACAGAAGGTGTGGAAGTAACGAAGATTGAGGTAAATGAAGGCATTGTTCCTACCCAAAGTTCTGTATTCCCAACAGCAACAACAAATGCTAATAAAGAAACAGATGGTTTAACCGGAAACCTCACTTCTCTGACATATCGCAAAGAGAAGATGACATTCGGCGGTGTGGCAACAGGAGACATCAAACCTGTAGCAGACCCTACAAGCTATATTCGCAAGTCTGGTCAGACTGCAGAAGACTACATCACCAAGCTTCGTGGTGCAACGACAGAATGCCATCTGAGCTATCTTCGTGAAACAGACAAAGAACTCACTGGTACAATTTACTTTAAATTGAACAAGAGTGGAGCTGAGAAGCAGGCAACCTTCAGCATTTCAAATGCCTACCGCAACCACGAAATGGTAGTATATGGCTACTTCTTGGGTGATGAGGAATCAACACTCACCTTGAAGTACTATGTAGCAGACTGGAATGTGAAGGATGCTACAAATATCACATTTAATTAAACTATTGGAGGAATCAAAATATGAAGAAAGTAATGAAATTAGCATACCTGCTCATGGGAGTAGCACTCTTACTCAGCAGTTGCTCGGAAGACATCTTCCCGGGCGGCAGCGAGAGTAACGAAGATGTTACCATTTCGTTGGCCTATTCTGATGTTTCCCCAAGAGACATCGTGGTCAACTCCCGAGCTACAGATGCAGAGGAGCGTCATCTCGAAAACCTCTACATCTATATATTTGATGGCAATGGTAATTTGAAGGGCTATAAAGGTATTGAAGGTGAAGCAAAGCTGAATCAAACGCCAATAACAGGTATCAAGACAAGAAGCGGCGAATCATATATTTATGCGGTTGCCAACATTTCTTCTACGGGTCTATACCCTGTTGAGACTAGCGACAATACCGATGAAGAAAACAAGTTGCCTATTCACTTGAATGAAGATAAAGCCCGGGCTGGTGAATATAATTTCACACTCAACAAACTGAAGGCTTTAACTTTCAATCGTGAGAATACTTCTATTGATGTCTCAACATTCTTAATGAGTGGCGCCGTACAGACTGGCAATTTGGTGAATATCACAACAGCTGGAACAATTGCCAGTGGCGACAATACCATCCGATTGAGCCGCATCGTATCCAAGGTGAAGTTTACCATCCAAGCGGCTAAAGAAGAAGGAATCACCCGCTCTTTTAAGCTGGATACTTACGACATCATGAACATCGCCCAAGAAGGACGTTTAATTGGTAATAATGATGGAAATGATAGAATCGAGGCTAAAAAAGTAAACAACAACATCGGTAACACTATTGGTGTAAACGATGTGGAAGCCGGAGCTCAATTCTTCGAAGTTTATCTGCCAGAAAATCTTCAGACCAAAGTTAAATCAGCAAATTCCCAGGCAGCTCGTGAGGATGATAGCCAAACAAAACCTGAGAAGGTTTTTACTAATGCCCCTGCTAAGGGTACATACGTAGTATTAAAAGGTAAGTATGAAGAAACCAAAAACGGTACTACCAGAAGTGCCGACGTTACCTACTATGTTCATTTGGGCGACTGTACCGCAGATGTCAACAACTATGATGTAGAGCGTAACTGCAGCTACACCTACAACATTACAGTAGCAGGTGTAGATAAAATCATCATAGAAGCAACAAAAGAAGAAGGAAAGGAACTGCAGCCAGGTGCCGAAGGTGTGGTTTTGGAATATGGAGCTAAAGGTAAGAACATGACACTCGACAGTCACTACGAGTATATGGTCATGCGCTTCTATCAGAAAGATATCCAAGAGTTGAAAAAATTTCATAAAGGCTATTACTACCAGGTTTATGCCCTGGGTAATCATACCGACGTAATCAACGTGGGCGAAACAACTGATGGTAAAGATAACGGTGTAAATACAAGCTGGATTCAGTTTGCAATCAAATGCAGCAGAGACGGTACTAGCAGTACATACAGCCCAGATAGAACAGACAGAGGTACTGCATGCAGTTATCCTGGCACGGAATATTCTAGTGATCTCTACACTGTAAAGGATTTCTTGAAATATCTCTATGATAATGCAGATTCAAATATCTGGACAAAAAGAGACAGTAAAGGAAGAAACTATATCGATGCAACATGCTTTATCAGTGAGAACTATTACACGAATCTCACATGGAATCAATATGTGAATGATGTTGATAAGCGTGCCTTCTATGTTGCTAATGAGGTTGAAACCAGTAAGGATGGCAGAAGCGTTTACGCTAAGACTCAATATGGTTTGACCCAGTATAACATTCAGACCTTCTATGACAGAAGCAAAGCTGAAAGCATCACAGCCTACGGTTGTGAGACTATTAATGATGAGGAAGGTAAAAATTTTTCCGTCAATGGTGGTGGAGGGAAGTATAATTCTGCCGGTACAAATCCATGGAATGGACGTGCCAATATGCTAAAAGACATAGAGAAATCAGATGATTGGGCATCACTCAAAAGCAACGAGTCTCTGATTAAAGCGTGCATGTCTAGAAACCGTGACCTGAATGGCGATGGTAAAATCAGTAATGATGAAATCCGCTGGTATGCTCCAACCATTTCTCAGTATATTGGTATCTGGATTGGAGAGGAGATTATGAGTACGGAAGCAAAACTCTTTAATAGATCAACCTCTACACTCGAAGGAGAAAGTGATCGTATGTTGTATTATAGTTCAACAAATAACCAGAACACTTATTTCTCTGAAGAAGGTATGGCTACCAATAATTATTATTATTACGATAGCAAGCATCAAAATCTCGCCTATCCTCCAAAATTGGTACGTTGCTTACGCAACCTGCAATCATACAATGAGGGATATAATTCTGAGCCAGATGAGTACTATACATACAATCCATCGGAATCCACAGTGACACTCGATAAGGTTGACGAAAAGGCTTTGAATACGTCAGGAGGGCTGGAAGAGCTAAATGAGCATGAAGAACGTTCCGCAGGCAATAAACCTGCTAAATCGTTCAGAATTGCAGCCAAAACGTATCCAGAAAACAATAGTAGTGAGGCCAGTATGGAGAGTGTAGTATATGGTAGATTCAAATGCTATGGCAAGTATAAAGAAGAAGACAGAAAATGGAGAGTGCCAAATCAAAGAGAAATGTCTGTGATGTATTTAATCAATCCTAATTTGATCAATATGGCTTATTGCAGAACAAAATTCTCAAATCTAAACTTCAGAAAGTCTTGGACATATACTTCCGTTTTCACAATGGCTACAAACTGGAGTGATAAAGCGTACGGTAAAGTCCGCTGCATCAAGGTTTTGAAATAACAAGTAAAATACAAAGTTAAGAATCATATATCTGTAAGAGAGGAGGGAAGGAAGCTTGGAATACTTCCTCCCCCCTTGTTTTAGTTATTATAAGACATTATTATCATTTACTATTATACAAATTTGCGAAGACTAGACTAGACTGGTCGTTGGGATTTTAGTTGCCGAGGTGACTCACCTTCTAAGATTCCACGACTTTTTTTTGTGCCCTGAAAATTCCACCTCCGCCAGCCGTCCCACACCCCCATTAGGCGTCCCGACGGATTTGAAATCCGTCGTAAAAAAAGGTTCGACCTATCAAACCAGGGGATTTATAATCCCCTAATCCATAACATATAACAGTTCGAACTTTTAGTCCTCCATTGAATACGTGTATTTATTTAATGACTGAGTAGTTACCCAGAAAAACCGTGAGGCAGAGTAAGATAATAACTTTCAAACAAAAAAATCTCCCCATAAGTTCAGGCATCTATCGCCTGGCTTATGGGGAGAACTTGTATCTGATAATTTTATGATTTCAATTGAAGCAATTGCTCATGGGTTAAGCCTGTCAATTCCATGATAGAGTCATCATCCATACCCTTTAATAGCATTTTCTTCGCTATATCAAGACTTTTCTGATAACTACCTTTAGCTTCACCTTTGGCAAAACCTTTAGCTTCACCTTTGGCAAAACCTTTGGCTTCACCTTTGGCAAAGCCCTTAGCTTCACCTTTGGCAACACCCTCATCAATACCATTCATGTAATAGCTCATTAAGACACCATAGTAATCATCGGCGGCCTTTAAGCTTTCATCATATTTCTCTTGCTCTTCCTGACTCAGACAGCGGGAATCTGCCAGTTCAGCAAGACGCTTGAAAATCTTCTTCTGTGCCGTAAACGGCATTCTCTCTAATGCTTCCATATGCTTTAATACATAAATCCATTTGTCAAAATCACTTTCACATTCTTCAGCCTTCTTGTCAAAGAAAGGAAGAGACAAGTAGATGAAGCGAAGATTGTCGGAAAAGACATCTTGACTTCCTTTTTCATACAAGGCTACATCGGTTCTGAATTTCGACACTGCATTGTCCTTTGGCATGAAATTCATAAGGCAGACGACATAGACTGGCATTAACTGATAGAGAGCAGGTTTCTGCTCGATTGTCTTTTTCCGCTGCCCGACAATAGCCTTGCTGGCATAATAGATGGAGCGATTGACAAAAAACGGCACCCATCTGTTCTGCATCTCGACAATGAAATGATTTCCATCATCGGTTTCACAATAAATATCAAAGATGCAGCCACGCAAATCTTTGGAATCTGCCAGTTGCTCTTTATCCTTGAAGGTGACATCCCTGATATGCATTTCGTCAACCAACAGGTCGTTCAAGAAACTAATCAGCAAATCCTTGCTGAATTCTTGTCCGAAGAGGCGTTTGAATCCCCAATCGGTGAAGGGGTTAATATATTTACCCATGGCAAAATATTGAGATAATTGATATCTGATGGCAAATTTACGATTTTTCTCTGAAAACTCCAAGAAAAAAACGCAAAAATTTGAAAAACTATAGAATTTACCTCTATTGGATCATAAAACTATTCCCCCTCACCGGATATGTCGTTCATCCCCCCGCCAGGCGTTTCGACGGAGGATAGGGAGATTATATAAAAAATATCGCCCACCAGCTGATATCCACTTGCACAACAAGTGTTGGGCGAGCGCATATCAGCTGTTATGCAAGCGCACAACACCTGTTGTGCGGCTGAAGACATAGGCATCTCCGGCTTATACCGTTAATTCTTCCGGCAACAAGCAAAGGTTACTCCGAAGACTATTAACGTAAAAACGATACAACAATGATAGTACTTTCAAGCAACAATGATAGTACTTTCAAGCAACAATGATAGTACTTTCAAGCAACAATGATAGTACTT
>OLSD01002983.1_pt1 | contig 11162 bp, 6 predicted proteins | sample 1672211 | NCBI WGS metagenome assembly OLSD01 (sample SAMEA3136659, study PRJEB25190) | human gut metagenome
ATATGGATTTCTTAAAGAGAGATGTCCGTAGTTATTTCTTCAAGGAAGGCAACAGTGTATTCACAAAGGTAGATGATCTGCCGCCGGCAAAATATAATCCGGGTGCTAATATTTCAAACAGCCTGATCGCATGTGGAAGTATTGTAAACGGTACAGTTGAAAACTCTGTTGTATTCAAGAAGGCATATATTGGAAACAATTGTGTTATCAAAAATTCTATTATCATGAACGATGTTTATATCGGAGACAATGCAGTCATTGAAAACTGCATCGTAGAGAGCAGAGGAACCATCGAAGCAAATGCATGCTATAAGTCAGAGCCAGGTGATATTCGCATTGTTGTAGAGAAGAAAGACCGCTTCATCATTTGATAATACCAGGGGATCAAAGTCACAAGCGAATCATGCTTGCATGAGAAAGCTTGTGACCTTGATCCCCGCCAAAAACATGAGGATTATATATTTATAAAAGAAGAATAAAAATTAGCTGCACAAAGGCGTGCAGAGGACGGAAAGGCAATACTGGGATGGAAATTACAGATGTGAGAGTGCGCAAAGTTGCACTGGATGGTAAGATGAGAGCAATCGTCTCTATTACGCTGGACAATGAATTTGTGGTTCACGATATCAAGGTGATCGAAGGAGAAAAGGGAGTATTTGTTGCGATGCCAAGCCGTAAATCGGCGACAGGAGAATACCGAGATATCGCACATCCCATTAACTCAGAGACAAGAGATTATGTGCAGAAGATTATTCTCGAGAAATACGAGGAGGCTTTGCAGGAAGCATAAACTTTGATTTCATAACAATTCGACAAAGATATATGAATACTTATAAAAGAAAGACTGCCTTCGGGCAGTCTTTCTTTCTCTTGCAATTGTCGTCTTCATTCGGTATAATGTGGCTGAGGGAAAATGTAACGTAATTATTTTTGGAAAGGCGAGGTTTTAAAGTATGAAAAGGAGAAAAACAGCAGCGGGACTATTGGCGGCATCACTGCTAGTAGGAGCAGCGCCGGTGGTGACAAATGCGGCGCCAGTGAGAATTGTATCAACAAGCATAACAGAACAGTCTTCGTTAGGCTATCGTGTAAATGTAACATTTTCGGCAGATGCAGGTGTGAGCCGTGTTATGATGCCGACATGGACAGAGGCAAACGGACAGGATGACATTGTGTGGCATCAGGCAAGTGTTAGTGGTAATACTGCATCATTCTATGTTCCAGTCAGTGCCCATAAAGGAGAAAGCGGTGCATATATTACGCATATTTATGTATACGACAGACAGGGACAGTTTGCGCTAAAGGGCGAAAATGTAACAGTTCCGGCATCGACATCTGCGTCATCAAGCCTTTCAATCGGTGACGTTTCTATTACGGAACTTAGTGCATCGGGCTACCGAGTTACGGCAAAAATAAATGCACCGTCAGGAGTAAGCAAAGTATTGATGCCAACATGGACAAACGCAAATGGACAGGATGATCTAGTGTGGCACCAGGCAAGCGTAAACGGTGATACAGCTACATTTTATGTGCCATCAAGTGCCCATAAGGGAGAGAGCGGAGCATACACGACTCATATTTACCTATATGATAAAGCAGGAAAATTAGCACCATTAAAGGGGGTCAATGTAACAGTGCCATCAGCAGCTGTGACACCGCCGACACCGTCATCAAGCTTTTCAATCGGTGATGTTTCTATTACGGAACTTAGTGCATCGGGCTACCGAGTTACGGCAAAAATAAATGCACCGTCAGGAGTAAGCAAAGTATTGATGCCAACATGGACAAACGCAAATGGACAGGATGATCTAGTGTGGCACCAGGCAAGCGTAAACGGTGATACAGCTACATTTTATGTGCCATCAAGTGCCCATAAGGGAGAGAGCGGAGCATACACGACTCATATTTACCTATATGATAAAGCAGGAAAATTAGCACCATTAAAGGGGGTCAATGTAACTGTTCCATCAGGTGCAAATCCTGGAGGCAGTTCAGGAAATAATAATGGCAGCGGTACAGGTGTGCTGTCGATGGCGATTCCGTATGTAACAGAATTATCATCAAATGGTTTCCGTGTTACGATTCAATTTAATGCACCTGCAGGCTATAAAAAGGTTTCAACTGCAGTGTGGACAGCAGCAAATGGACAGGATGATCTGGTATGGCATAACATGACCGTATCTGGAAACACAGCGACATGCTATGTTCCAGTAAGTGAGCATAAAAACGAGCACGGTTCATACATTGTGAATGCGTATGTATTTGAGACTGATACAAAATATGTACTTCAGGGAATGACCGTTCCAGTGCCGTAAACAAAGAAAATGGAGGAACAAATGGCAAAGAAAAGACGCAGCTGGGAAGACTATCAGAAAAAGAAAATAAAAAGAGGCCAATCAGGTGCGCCTATTGTCATACTTTTGGTGCTGCTTGTAATTGCATGTGCAGGTCTTGGTGTAGTGGCATGGGTATGCCTGCGCCCAGTGACGCTTCCACATGTGCAGCCAGATCAGGCATCATCGACGAAAGCACCTGTGGAATACGAAACATGGAAGGCAACAGAGGCGGCTGCGGATGGTGCTCTTGTACAAAGCAGTGATCCAGTCGTACAGGCTGCTAATTTAAAGGCAATGCAGTACGATTATGACGGTGCAATTGCACAGATTCAGTCAATACCTGGCTATGCAGATAATGAAACATATGTTAGCTGCATTCAAAGCTATGAGAGTTTGAAATCACAGGCTGTACAGTGGACAGACTATGATAAGATTACACATATCTTTTTCCATAGTCTTATTGTTGACAGTGAACTTGCATTTGAAAGCTATAAGAGCAGTGATTATGATCAGGTAATGACAACCATCGAAGAATTTAAGGATATAATGCAGTCTATGTATGACAAGGGTTATGTTTTGATAAGCCTTCATAAGATTGCAAAGATGGAAACGCAGCCAGACGGCACCGTGCAGATGGTGCAGCAGCCAATTTATCTTCCGAGAGGAAAAAAGCCATTTGTACTTTCCGAAGACGATGTATGCTATTATGAGTATATGACAGGAACTGGATTTGCGACAAAGCTCTGTCTTGATGAAAACGGTAAGGTTGTAAATGAGTATGTTGAGCGTGATGGAAGCGTATCATATGGTTCTTATGACGTTTTGACTGTTTTAGAGGATTTTATTGAAACACATCCTGACTTTTCTTATCAGGGTTCAAAGGGTATTCTGGCATTTACGGGATATGATGGTATTTTAGGCTATCGCACAAGTGATTTCTGGTACAATGAAAATTGTGACTATTACGTTTCTACACCTGCAAACGATAAAGAAAAGCGCGAAGATCATACGTCACCAAATGAAAATATTGAGCAGGACAAGCAGGCAGCACGAGAAGTTGCACAGGCAATTCGCGATCTGGGCTGGGAGCTTGCCAGCCACAGCTGGGGTCATCTGAATATGACAAGTACAAGCTATGAACATCTTGTATGGGACACAGATATGTGGGAGCGCGAAGTAGAATCTATAATCGGAGATACAGATATTATTTTATATCCGTTAGGAGCAGATGTAGGAGACTGGAGACCATCACAGTATACATTTGAAAATGAAAAATTCAAAAAGCTCTGGGATGTAGGCTTTAGATATTTTTGCAACGTAGACAGTACTCAGTACTGGCTGCAGTATGGCTCAAATTACATGCGTCAGGGCCGCCGCAACATGGATGGTCAGATGATGTTTAAGCAGATGGTTTATCCAGAGAAGGTACTCACAAGTGATCTGTTTGACGTATATGATGTCTTTGACAGACGCAGACCGCTTCCTGTAAATGGTATCACAGTGCCAGAAGATTTTGATCTGCAGGCACTTGCCGATTCGCTTGGAATGAGTGACCGTATAATAAATTGAACTAACATGAGCGCCATCGGGGACAGGGACGCCGCGGCAATTGCTTTTTTAATGCCACCGTCCCTGTCCCCAGTGGCAGAAGGAGGAAAAAACATGTATATCATAGCAGGTCTGGGCAACCCAACCGCACAGTATAGAGGAACAAGACATAACGTTGGCTTTGAGGTTATTGATTACCTTGCTGACAAATACAATATTGATGTAACAACAAAAAAATTTAAGGGCTTAATTGGAACAGGCGCGATTGAGGGACAAAAGGTTGTTCTAGTAAAGCCTCAGACCTTCATGAATTTAAGCGGAGAGTGTATTCAGGAGGTCATGAATTACTACAAAACAGATATCTCTGATTTAATTGTAGTATATGATGATATTAACCTAGAGCCAGGACAGCTTCGCGTGCGTGGTAAAGGAAGTGCAGGCGGTCATAATGGTATGAAAAATATCATTCTGCATTGCAATTCACAGGATTTTCCAAGAGTGCGTGTCGGAATCGGAGCAAAGCCGCCAAAGATGGATTTAGCAGACTTTGTACTCAGCCATTTCCAGGGCGAAGAAAAAAAGGCAATGGAAGACGGCTACAAAGAAGCAGCAGATGCAGTATGCTCCTTAATGAACAACGGACTAGAGGCAACCATGAATCATTATAACCAGAAGAAAACAAAATAATGATAAGGAGGGTCAATTGTGGGTATTTTTGCAAATCCGCTGACGGACCTGCTGGAATATGAAGACTTTTCAAGAGATTTTTTGAAGGGAACAGATCCAGTGGGCATGACAGGCTGTATTGACTCCGAGAAGGTGCATTTTATGAGCACCTTTCTTGGAGAGAAAAAAGTGCAGCTTGTTGTGACGTACAATGAACAGCGGGCAAGGGAAATTGAAGAAGATTATAAATTATTTTGCAGTCAGGTCTATGTGATTCCACCGCGTGACCTGATCTTTTTTAGCGCAGATCTGCAGGGAAATGCCATCATTGCAGAGCGCATGAAGGCATTTGCAGCACTTTATCAAAACGAGGCGAAGGTTATCATCACGACAATGGATGCGCTCATGAGCGCGGCAGTGCCGTTTGAACAGCTGATGAGTCATGTGATAAAGCTAAAAGAAGGTGATGAGCTTGATCTTGAAAAGCTAAAGCATGACCTGACTGTGATGGGATATGAGCGTGTAGGACGTGTGGAGGAGCCAGGACAGTTTACTGTTCATGGAGGTATTGCTGATGTATATCCATTGACAATGGAGGTTCCGGTTAGAATCGAGCTTTGGGGAGATGAAATAGATACGATTCGCTGCTTTGAACCGCAGAGCCAGCGCTCAATGGATCAGATCGAGTGCGTATCTGTTTTTCCAGCGGCAGAGGTGATCGCAGATGATACGGCAAGACGGCGTGCTGTGGGAATGATTCAAAATGAGCTTGAGAGCCAGTTAGCTGTCTTTAAAAAAGTAAAGGAGCCAGACAAGGCGAAGCGTCTTCGCGAGGAGACAAACCGCATATTAGAGGCACTTGGTGAAGATGTTGTATTAGAGGCACCAGACAGCTATATAAGCTATTTTTATCCGCGCACTGTTCAACTTTCTGAATATTTTGATGAGAAGAACACGTTAGTTTTCCTTGATGAGCCGATGCGTCTTAAAGAGCGCGGTGATGGTGTGCAGGCTGAGTTTGAGGAAAGCATGAAAAATCGTCTGGAGCAGGGCTTTCTTTTGCCAGGTCAGACAGCGCTTTTAACACCGGCAAAACATGTGCTTGCTGCTTTTGAGCGCGGTCAGGTTGCAGCACTGTCTTCACTTGACAGCCGCCTGGCTGACTTTACTGTGGTAAACAGCTACGCAGTAAATGTTCAGAACATGAACACATACCGTGAAGGCTTTGAACTTTTAATTAAGGATTTGACACACTGGAAGAAGGAAAAGTACCGCGTTGTCCTTTTGTGTCCGTCAAGAACTCGCGCAAACCGCATTGTCAATCAGCTTATAGAGTATGATCTTTTGGCATATTACAGCGAGGACGAGGATAAAAAGATAAATCCAGGTGAGATCATGGTCACTTACGGAAACCTTCACCGTGGCTTTTTATATCCGATGCTAAAATTTGCTGTTATCACAGAGAGCGATATCTTTGGCGTTAAGAAAAAGAAAAAAGAAAAAAAGAGCCACTATCAGGGTCAGCGAATAAGTGATTTTGCGCAGCTAAAGCCTGGTGATTATGTGGTGCATGAAAATTATGGACTGGGAATTTATCGCGGAACAGAGCGACAGATTGTGGATAAGGTAACAAAAGATTATATTAAGATAGAATATGGTGATGGCGGAAAGCTGTATTTTCCTGTCACACAGCTTCATATGATACAAAAGTATGCTGATTCAGAGTCTAAGCAGCCAAAGCTTAACAAATTGAACGGCCAGGAGTGGACAAAAACAAAAAGCCGTGTTCAAAAAGCAGTCAACAACATTGCAAAGGAGCTTGTGGAGCTGTATGCAGTGCGCCAGAGTGGTCACGGTTATCAGTATGGAACAGACACTGTATGGCAGAAAGAATTTGAAGAGCTTGTACCATTTGATGAGACGGCAGACCAGCTTGCAGCAATTGATGCGACAAAAGCTGATATGGAAAGCACGAAAATCATGGACCGCTTAGTGTGCGGTGATGTAGGCTACGGAAAAACAGAGATTGCCATCAGAGCTGCCTTTAAGGCTGTGCAGGACAGTAAGCAGGTCGTATTTCTTGTGCCGACAACTATTCTTGCTCAACAGCATTACAATACATTTGTTGAGCGAATGAAGGACTATCCAATTCGAATTGAACTTTTATCACGCTTTCGCACGTCAGCGCAGATCAAGGCATCACTTGAGCGCTTAAAAAAGGGTCTTGCCGATATTGTAATAGGAACGCATCGTGTGCTGTCAAAGGATGTTGTATTTAAAGATCTAGGCCTTTTGATTATTGATGAGGAACAGCGCTTTGGTGTCACACACAAGGAAAAGATTAAGCAACTTAAAAAAGACGTTGACGTGCTGACACTAACGGCAACACCGATTCCGAGAACACTTCATATGAGTATGATAGGCGTGCGCGATATGAGTGTGTTGGAGGAAGCACCGTATGAGAGAAGACCGATTCAGACATATGTAATGGAAATGAATTGGGAGATGGTTCGCGAAGCAATAAACAGAGAGCTTGCCAGAGACGGACAGGTTTATTATGTGTATAATCGTGTCAAGGATATTGATCAGATTACGGCACAGATAGCAAAGCTTGTGCCAGATGCAAATGTTGCCTTTGCACATGGTCAAATGTCAGAGCGTCAGCTAGAACAAATCATGATGGACTTTGTTAACGGTGATATAGACGTGCTTGTTTCCACAACTATTATAGAGACAGGCTTAAACATTCCAAACGTAAATACTATTATCATCCACGATTCCGACCGCTACGGACTTGCACAGCTGTATCAGCTAAGAGGACGTGTAGGCCGTTCAAACCGCACTGCCTATGCTTTTATCATGTATCAGCGAAACAAGATTTTAAAAGAAGAGGCTGAAAAGCGTCTTCAGGCAATTCGTGAGTATACAGATCTTGGCTCTGGTATTAAGATAGCCATGCGTGATCTGGAAATTCGAGGCGCTGGAAATCTGCTTGGCAGTGAGCAGCACGGTCATATGGAAGCAGTAGGCTATGATCTGTACTGCAAGATGTTAAATATGGCTGTCAAAAAAGAAAAGGGTGAGCTTGAGATGGAGGAAACCTTTGAAACAACGGTGGACATTCCAATCAGCGCTTACATTCCAGACAGCTATATACGAAACGAAGAAGACAGGATGGAAATCTACAAGCGTATTGCAGCAGTCGAGACAGAGGAAGAGTCAATGGATATGATCGACGAGCTTATCGACCGTTTTGGAAGTGTTCCAAAGCCAGTCACCAACTTGCTTGAGGTGTCAATCCTTCGTGCGGATGCGCATTCTCTCTATATTAAAGAAATCAAGTCCTCGTCAACAGAGATTCGCCTGTTCATGCATCCAAGAGCAAAATTTGACACGATGCGTGTGCCGGATCTGATACAGTCTTACCGAGGTGCACTTCGTCTGCTTGACAAAGACAATCCTTATTTCTTATTGAGGGCAGGAGATGGCGCAGTCAAAGAAAAAACGCTGACATTGAAAACATTGAAAAAACTGTTAAGCGATATAAAAACGTTGATTGTTTCATAAAATCATGCTAAAATGAAAAGCAAAGTTCACGAGGCGCCCGATAAAGAAGATGCACTTCGGAGCGTTGATAGAGAATATAGAAATAGAGTGAGGTAAATTTATGAACCGAATTATGAAGTATGCAGCAGCAGCCTTCGCAGCAGCTACTGCCGTTAGTACATTAGGCGGATGCGAACAGTTAGAGAAAAAGGCACCAGAGGATACAGTTGCTGTTTCATTTGGCGATACAAATATCATGCTGGATGAGGTTACTTATATGATACGTTCCATGGAGTATACCTATGAATCCTATTTTGGATCAAACATCTGCGGCAACGATATGGGCGATGGTTCAGGCATGACAGTCGGTGATTACATCAAGCAGATGTCTCTGTCACAGCTTCGCCAGACACTTGTATTAAATGAGTATGCAAAGAAAAATGGCATTGAGTTAAGTGATGATCAAAAAGCAAAGGTAGATGAGGCAATTGAAAAGCTTCAGACAGAATCAGAGGATTATCTGGAAGCAGTCGGCGCAACAGATGAGCTGATTGAAAAGACATATACAGAGAATGCAATTGCAAATCTTGTTTATATGGATCTTGTTGCTGATGTTGATACGACAGTTGGTGATGATGAGTTCCTTCGCAAAAAGATCGCATATGTAAAGCTGACGCCAAGTGAACTGACAGAGACGACAGCAGCCGATGGGGCAACTACAGAAGTGTCAAGTGATGAAGACAGCAGCGAAGAGGCATCTTCTATAGAGAATACAGAAGCAGAATCAGAAAGTGCATCCAAGGATGTAACGACTTCCACAGAAGAAGCAAGCAGTGAAAAAGCATCAACTGAGGCAGTATCAACTGAGGAAGCATCAAGCGAGAATGTTTCAAAACTTTCCTCTGAGGCATCCACTGAAGATTCAACTGAGGCAGAAACACTTTCAGAAGAAGAGCAGGAACGTCAGGATGCGATGAACGATGCAGCAGACAAGATCCTTAAGGAATTTGAGGAAGGAAATGATGCAGCAGACTTTATCAGTGATTATCAAAATGACAGTCACTTTACTGCAACAAATTCTGAGATTTCCATTAGTGAGGATGGAACTGCTGTATATAATGCAGCTGCATGGGCACTGGCAACAGACGAATGCACTGTATATAGAAGCGATGACGGCAGCATCTACATCGTCCGCTGTCTTGATGATAACGATGAGGAAGCACGTCAGAGTGCCATCGATTCAGAGATCGAAAGCAGAAAGACAGCATTGTTCTCAGAGAAATATGCCGAGATTCAGGACGATTCTTCCAAGTTTAAGGTAGATGAGGATGTGATTGACACAATCCGCTTTACAACTCCGGTTTACGTAGCACCAAGCGAGGAAGAAACATCAGAAAGTGAAACTAGTGGTGAGGAAACATCAGAAAGTGAAACTGGTGAGAAAGAATCAACAAAAGAAGAAAAATCAAGTGAGTCTGATGAGTCAGAGGAAGCGGTAAGTGAAGCTTCTTCAGAGGAAGAGAGTAAATAATTAAGAGCCGCCTAATATCGGGAAAGGCACAGTAAAGTGTCATTTTCCCGATTGCAGGTGGCTTTTTTGGCGAAAAACGCGCTCTCTTTCTTAATCGTTATCCCGATTTCACTTGACATCTCGTAATAATTTTGTTATAATGCCCCTCGAAGTGTAATAATTTTGTAATATTTAGTAATAGTTCACTCGTGAATTGTTACTGCGAAACTAGCGAGGGAGTGCAAGCTTACTCGCTCGCAGATAAGAATGTAAAGAGGTTTTATAAAGAAAGGCTTGGTATATATGAAGATCAAAGGAAACAGATTTGTTACGTCAATATTAGCAGCGTCTATGCTGTCTGGTACATTTTTTGTTCCGGCATCCGCAGGTGAGCTTGAGGGTGAGAGTGCAATCGCAGGCATGGCTGTTACATTGAATAACTACTACGCAGGAGAGGAAACTCCGGATGAGGCAATCTTAGATTATCTTGTTCCTAAGGCTCAGGCAACATCTGAGGCTGAGAGTGAGACAGAAACCGAAGAGCCAAAAACCGTTATGGCCGCTACTGTTGCTGTCACTTCAGATGCTTCTAATGTAGGACTGGTAAGCGCAGCAGGTTACTTAAACGTGCGTGAACAGCCATCCACAGGCAGTGTAACAGTCGGAAGACTTTTCAGTAACTGCCAGGTTAACATCAAAAGTTCCGTAAACAACAGCGAAGGCAGCTGGTATCGTATCACTTGCGGCGATGTAGAAGGTTATGTAAGCGCAGCCTACGTATTAGTTGGCACAGCAGCCAAGACTGCTGAGGACAATATCCAGAACCGCTATGCAGTTGTTACAGCAGATCAGTTAAATGTTCGCGACAGTGCATCTGACAGCGCAAATGTTGTTGGAACTGTATACAAGGATGAAGAGTACGCAATCATTGAGGATCAGGGTGATTTTGTAAAGATACATATTGCAAATGATGAGGTTGGATATGTTTCAAAGTCCGGCATCACCATTAAGACTCAGTTCGCTCAGGCTCAGAAGGTAGACAATGAATTTGTATCTCAGGAACTGGAGAACTTCATGATCGATATCAACTACTCCAGAAACGTATACGAGCAGGCAATGGCAGAGGGAACAGGCGAAGGCTACTATCGTGCATATGCAGCTATCGTTTATGCAGCAGAGCTTCTTGGTTACTACAGCGAATTTGCAGCAGATTCTGGATTAGAAGATCTGGCAGCAACCTCAAAGCAGGAGCAGGAAAGCGCACTTGCACTTGCAGATGCAGCATATAAGTTAGCATCAGATTCCGGCTACTTTACTCAGGTTGCAGAATCAGTAGCATCAAGCGAGGCAGCAGCAGAATCCTCCGCAGCAGCAGAGTCTGTACAGGAAACTCAGACACAGCCATCAACAGATGCATCTTCTGAGGGAAATACAACAAGTAATACAGCTGAGACAACAGCACCAAGCAGCTCAGCATCTGATGAAACCATAAGTGTAGAAGTTCCGACTGCAGCATCTGTAACTGGCATTGAGGCTTGCTATCAGGGTGGTACAAA
>OLSD01003003.1_pt1 | contig 11108 bp, 6 predicted proteins | sample 1672211 | NCBI WGS metagenome assembly OLSD01 (sample SAMEA3136659, study PRJEB25190) | human gut metagenome
TCAAAACCGCGCAGAGATTTTTCTGGATTTTGAACACCCTAGCCATGAACACGTAGCGAACATGACCAGCGCTCAGGGGCATGACTTTATTGGATTTTTAGCCCATACCTGGCCGCCGCAATATTCGCTCCCCTCACTTTGCGAGCAAAGTGAGCTACAGTGATTCGCCTCAAGCCTCCGCCGCATATCCGCTCATCGCCCCTTAAAAACGTTCAAACTGTAAAAAATCTCGGGGAATTACTTCCAAATGGTAAAAATGTGAATTTTTGTATTGTTTGTTTGTGGGGTTTTGCTTAAATTTGTGATGCTGGCAACGCAGAAGGCCAGCATAGCACGTTAAGGGGTGTTTCCATAGAATCTTTTCAGAACTCAAGTCCCCTAAAGAAAAACCTTGGTAAGAGATAGAGATTCATCAGACCATCAAACGAGAATATATATAGAATATACAGACACACATTTTTAATTAACTGAAAGTCTAACCCAAGCAGGTGGAAAATACAATATTTGAAGACCTGCTTATAAAGCAATCTTTATGAAATCGAAATTACTAAAGCGTTGTTTGGCCCTCATGGCATTTTGCATGTCGGCCGTCATGCCCGCCGTGGCCGACGATTTCCAATCGGCGTTGGTGGTGTGGCAAGGAGATCAGGAACTATATAGTTTCTACGTAGCAAACAATCCGACGTTGAAAGTCAGCAACGGATATGCCGTTGTGCAGTCGGAAGGCAAATGGGAAGAGGAGAGTTATTTCCAGGTGAGCCAGCATGAGTGTTATTTCAGTATCCCCATGTCGGAATCGTCCAACTATAAGATTTCGCTGGAAAAGCGCGACTATATGGGCGTGTTCGGACACCGGGTGCCGACTTCTATTGAAGAGAAACTGACCGTTACCGCGCGTCCCGCATTTTCCATCCAAGGCGGCGTCTTGCACGTCGCTGGACTGAAGAGCGGCGAACCAGTGACGGTGTACACCATCGACGGCAAGACCGCCGTGCAGGTAAAGGCCGACAGCGACGGTCGCGCTTCCGCTTCTTTGCGGCAATTGTCGGGAACAGTCATTGTGAAGGCTGGCAATGTATCATTTAAAGTGTTGATAAAATGAAGAGGTTAAAATATATCATCTGTCTGCTCGCCGTGGCGCTGGCAGGCAGCGGCAGCCTGAATGCCCAGGGATTGGGCTTTTATTTAGGCGGCAAGCGAGTGGAATTGGTTGAAGGCGACTCCATCAACTTCGTGAACAACGATAAGGGCCAGGTGGAGGTGAAGGTGAGCAAAGACGGCCAGGTGGAAGTGTATCGCGGCGAGGAAATGACTTTCTATGGCGACATCGAGCGCTATTTGCTCGACATCAACAACGCCATGCACTATTATTTTAGTAGTGAGAGTTATCACGCCGGCTTTGGCTATGGTGGTGTCATGCACATGCGTGACGTCTTAACGGGCGACCTTTATCGTCCGTCAGGTGGTTACAACTGGTTCGGTAATCTGGCTGAAAACCAGATGGGAGAAAATATGATAAGCACGAAATTTATGTGGAGCTTCTATGAGAATGCCATCACTGCCTGCAACAAACTCATCGGGGCCATTGACGAAACGAAGGCCAGCCATCAGCAGAAGCAGTATCTCGGCGTTGCATACGCTTTCCGTGCTTTGTATTATCTCGACATCGCTCGCATGTATGAATATCTGGATTGCTATGAAACCAAACCTTTGTCGAACACTGGTAAGAACATCAGAAACTTGACGGTGCCCATCATCACGGAGAAGACCGCTGAAAAGGATGTGCCCCAACTGAAGCGTGCCACAAGGGAGGAGATGAAGAATTTCATCGCCAGCGACCTTGAAAAAGCGGGAAGTTTCCTTTCAGACTTCCAGCCCAAGAGCAAGCGCCTGCCCAACTTGGCTTGCGTTTACGGCCTGCAGGCACGCTTGAATATGTGGGTGGAAGACTATGAAGTGGCAGCCGCCTATGCCCGGAAAGCCATCAACCAGAGCGGTTCACAGCCGCTCACGGAAGCCCAAATGTATGACCTTGAAAATGGCTTCAACAACATGGCCCCTTCTTCATGGATGTGGGGAGCGCAGCCGTCGGAAAATAGCCATATAGGATTGGTTAGCTGGGGTGGATGGATGAGCAACGAAGCCGCTTTCGGCTATGCTTCATTGGTTCCCGTGTGCATTGCTCCGTCGTTGTTCAAGAGGATTGATTTAGATGATATCCGCATCAATCTTTTCAAGAAAGATGAAAACAGCGGCAACAAAGAGCCGCATTTGTCGGATGAAGTTTACAATGCGCTTCCCAGATATGCTTCGTTGAAGTTCCGTCCTTACAAGGGAAATTATACGGACATGAACATTGGCTCGCATTCAGCCTATCCTTTGATGCGTGTTGAAGAAATGTATTTCATTGAGGCTGAAGCAAAGGCACATAGCTCTGTCAGAGAAGGATTGACGTTGCTTGAAAACTTCATGAGTCAATACAGACGGCCCAACTATGCTCTCGTGGTGAACAAAGACGATGTGGCTAAGGAATATGCCATCAAGATGATTGTTGAGCAGAAGCGCATTGAACTCTGGGGCGAGGGCTTGTCTTTCTTCGACTATAAGCGACTGGATATGGGTGTCGACCGCACGAACCAGGATGACCAGGAATACATTCCATATTCACAGCAGCTTTGCTGCGCTCTTTCGCGTCCAGCATGGATGAACCTCGTGTTTCCGTCGTCGGCCAACAGAATGTACAAATGGAATATCATTGGCCAGGAAAACCCCGACCCTTCAGGTCGTTACACCCCGGGCGGAGGCAGTGTTTACGACGCCAACAACTATTATGAAGTGCGCCTTTCCAGCGGCCTTTTCAATGAACTCTTCAACATCGGCTTGCAGTCAGAATATATCAATGTGAAAGCTTGTGCATTAGACAGCCATGAAGGCATTGTTTTAAAAGAACCGTTTGCGCAGCTCGCCGACTCCACGATGATGTATGATGGTTCCGACATCAGCATCCAGTTTGATGGCGAAGTGGCAACGCTTCCCCTTCAGCCCTTTGGATTCTACATCAACGGCCAGCAGGTGATGGTGAAATCCGTTCAAAACGGAAGTTTCATCAACGGCGTGGTCGTGTTCCCGAAGAACAGTTTGGTTGTGACTTACGGCGATGTTCAGAAAGTTGTCAACAGCAAGTCGGCCACGGAAATACGTCTGCAGGGAAGCGTCAGTCCGAACTTTGGTCTGTATGTTCATTTCTATGATAGCATAGCATACAAGTCCAGCGTATTGGTCGACAGCGGACAGAGCTATCTGCGTTGTAAATTAGAAATGACCGATCTCGACGAAGTGCGTCTCGTGTGTGTGCCGCTATCGCAGGCCGAAGCCGCCAAGTCCCAGCTCAAATACGATGCCAGCTACGGCGTGACAGCCAAAGAAGCGGGTTGGGTGAACATTCCGATGTATGAAGTCTATGGCCAGTTTGCCGTTGTCGGCATAGGATACAGTCATGGAAACGTTGCGTATGAGCAAATCAAGCAGTCTGTTTCGTGCAGATATCCTGACTACAGTGCGGAAATTTCCGAAGGCAATGCCGTAGTCAACAAGGATGGCAAATGGGAAGTGCAGACAGTGTGCTATTTCGGCCCGCATGTGGAAAAGGGCTATGTTGCCTTGGTGGAGAAATATGCAACGGAAGCCGACATCAAAAAGAAATTTGAAGCCGGCACCCTGCCTTCATGCGTGGAAGTGGCCCTTTCTCATACTAATAAATACGAAGAGGTTGTGGTTCCCTATCCTCAGAAAACCGTAGAATATAAGTTAGTTACCTTGGCTGTGGCAGGAGGCGAAGTGGTGAATGTCGAGTGCAACAAAGATCGAAACGCTAACGATGTGGTTTACGAATGTCCGTTGCGCAGTCTCTCCATCAACCTGGCCAACCATAAGAAGGAAAACAATATTGCCAAGTTGACCTATACGTATGACGCCTCTGAATTTGACGGCGCTTACATCGCGCTCCTGACAGACACCCTGCTGCAGGGCAACGTATGGGAAAATGTGGCCCTGGCGCCTTATAAGGTGAAAGTGTCGGGTAAAGACTCTGTCACAATTGAAGTTCCGAATCCCGTGCCCGGCATTTACTACACGGTGGTCATTGCCGGATATGACGCAGAAGGCAACATCGTGAAGGATGTCAAGGGAGCGAGATCCTGCCCTGCCGTGTTCGACGACAAGTGGTATTCCTCAATGTCAGAATGGATGGCCGACGGCCGCGATGCCAGTGAATGGCCGCTTTCGAAGAGCGACAGCACATGCGTCATGACATCCGACGGTTGGTCTGGCTATAAAGGCCGTATGCCCATCTCTTATCGCTATTCATCGCAAACAGGTAAGGGCCAATTCAAACTGAAGAATTTTGAGGGCGAAGGCGAACTCATCATCGACTACGACCCCTTGACTTCCAAATGTCAGGTGCTAAAGCAGAAAGTAACAGTTCATCCGCAATACGGAGATTTGTTTGTTTCTGATGCCGTTCATTACAGAGGAGGAAGCTATGATGAATACCCTTGTACGTATAACAAGCAGACAGGCAAATTCTCCCTTGTTCTGGAATACTTTGTGAACGCGGGAACTTTCGGTAATGCTGAAATAATCATTCAGGTCGACGGATTGGGCAACGGTGCCAGCGCCGCTCCTGCCGTCCAGACGGACACCTTGCAAGGTGCAGCAAAACTGAAGGACTTGAAGCTGATTCCCAACAGCATGTTGAAGCAGGTTGAGGCTGAATAATAAAACATAGATTATTTGGGCGTGAGGCATGCAGATGGTGTGTGCCTCACGCTTTTGTAAGTGTCTGTAAATCAAAAGGAACTTTATGGAATCAAGTATAAATGATTCCATAAAGTTCCCATTGTCTGCAAGAAATCAGTCTTGCGCTGTTTACATCAGAAAATGAATTGCTTGATGCAAATTAGCGATTAATATCCATTAACTCCGCTTTTGCTGTTTCAATGGCTGTAAGTTTCAAATCCTCTTCACCCTCTAGATCGCTTAGAATTTTATCAGCAAGCCAAAGGGTGAGCATTTCCTTTTCATCCACTTTGAAGTATGTTGCCATTTGAACTACTTGACTTCTTTTTGCTCGTCTGTCCCCACGTTCAATCTTGCTGAACATGGGTGTGTCTATTTCTAAGTATGCAGCTACTTGACGCTGCAAAATTCCTTGTTCGTCTCTTAGAGACTTTATCTTGTTTCCTAATAACATATCCGTTTTATTCTTTGTCTAATATTACGATTTCCCAATAGCCTCCAAATCTACCACCTGTTCGTTTTATTTTGCCTAATTCACGAAGTTTACGTATTTGTTTCTCAATTCCTCGTGAAGACATATTCAATTGCATTGCGATTTCGGCGGCTGTTATATGTGGGTCTTGTTTTATAATATCAATAATCAAGTCCTTTGTTTCCGAACTCCTTTCCGAACTCCTTTCCGAACTTCTTTCCGAACTTTTCGTTTTTGTTTCCGAACCTCTTTCCGAACCAAGTATATCTGTTTCCGAACTGTTGCTATTCGTTTCCGAACTTTCACTACATCCTTCATGAACAGGAATAGTAACCAAGAACGTCAAGCGGTCATCTGTAGTTTCAAAGATGGCACGTGGTGAACCATTCTCTGCTAACTTTGTTTGTATTGTTGGAACACCAGTTGAGCGACCCTCTGTAAGGTCAAGTTCTTTTAAGAAATCACCCAAACGACGGTTGCGATAGCGACGGCTTTTTAGCATATCGCCCTTTTCTATATCCTTCTTGGAGATGCTTCTGTCAGGTCCAGGACAATTGAGTATAGAGATTCCGCTTGGTTCAATGGTAATCTCTATTGGTTCATGCTGCAAGAAATCTCTGTGATATACAGAGTTTACAACTGCTTCCTCGATAGTATCGTATGGATAGTTCCAGAAGCGTTCAGCTTCCTGCCTACCAGAAATCTTACGCACATGCTCTTTGAGCACATTGCTCTTGATATAATCCATTGTCTGCTTTATCATCTGTGGAACACTGCCTTTGAATGTAACTTCTGTGAAATTGTTTGGATCTTTCATCTTTCCGTTAGGGAAAGTCACTACATCAATCTGAGTGTAAGGGAAAAACTTGCTTGGATTCTCGCAGAACATCATGGCTGCCACATTGCGAAGCAAACGGTTTTCTTTGGGTCCTGTGTACAGTTCCATTTGGTCAAGTATGGTAGAAAGCGGAGTCGTTATCACATCATCAGCCAGTTTGCTACCCACTTTGACAAGATAATCACGAAGAAGCACCAGAGAAATATCTTCCAACTGGATGTTGCTATTGCCTCGTTCATCAAAAGGCACACGATTAGCCAACTCTCGCAATTCAACGAGAACTTCACCTCTTGCCTCAATGCTACTTGTGCCACTGCGAATGTAGAAATATTCTTTTGTCCCTTTCGCTGTTACGTTTACAGGCACAGAATACGGGCGGTAACTGCCAGCAGGACACCATATAACTATCAACTGTTTGCCATCAACCTCCTCTACAGAAGTGCGAGGCAAGTAGTATGGAGCCATTTTGTTGTTGTAGCCCACCATCTCTTGCAAAATGTTATCTATCTTCTCCATTGGCACACCTTCTACAGGTCGTATAGCCATGCCAGTCTTATCGTCGGTATCTACACCAACTATGATATATCCACCGCCAAGATCATCAAAATCGTTGGCGAAAGCGCATATACTATGATATATGCTCCCTGGATTCCAACCTTTCTTAAACTCAATGCGGTTGGATTCAATCTTCTGCTTGTTAAGCAGATCGTTTATGTTTATTGCGAGTGCCATATTGTTTATTTTATACAAATGTTCAAAAGGCTATCTATCGTTTTGTCCAAGGACTCTTTATATAAAAGGCCTTCAATATATTCGTTGGGAATGGATGAGTAGCCATATTTCGCTCCAAGTATGGCACACGCCACTGCGGCATTCGTATCAGCATCGCCTCCCGCATTCACAACGGCAAGCAGTCCCTCCTCGAATGAGGAAGTATGCCAATACGCCCATAGAGACACAGATAATGTAACTAAAGTATAACCCATGTGGTCATAGTCTACCAAACCCTTAACATCGGGCTCAATCCAAGCTTTGTCCACATATTCGCAGATTTCTGCATCATATGACTGTGCCAAACTACTTATTTGAAATAATGTCGGTGGTTGCATACCATAAACCAATGCGTGTATAAGTTCGGATACTATCACGCATGAGCCGACACATCTTGGATCGTAATGGGTGAGCTGACAAATATACTCTGCACAAGTCCTTACATCTTTTGGGAAAAGTCCTACCACAGAGGTACGCATCAGCCCACCATTTGCTGCAGACTGATACTTGCTAATTTCCCATACCTTGTGGGATACATCAAACGGATGCTCCACATAGTCGCCAATCATCAGCACTTTATAGGTATTTTCTCCAATACCCATAGGAGTGCCATTGGCCCAGTCTTTGAAGTGTCGGGCGATGTTGTAAAAATTAACACCCTTGTCTTCAATGACCGCATCAGCAATGCAGAGCATCATGTCGGTATCGTCCGTCCAGTCGCCAATTTCCCAACGTTTCCGATGTCTGTCTTGGTATATCTGCTTGTAGTGTTGTAGTCCATGAGGATATTTCCAAGCGATATCCTCATCTGTCATGAATTCTGTCCCCAATCCGAGTGCATCGCCTATGGCTTGACCATAAAGGCAACCTCTAAATCTGTCAATAGTTTTATGTTCCATAGCCGTATGAATCTAAATTTCGACATAATCATCTCTTTTAAACAGAGGGAGTTCTTCAAGAACGACAACATACTCTCCATTTACCAAATAATAATCTATTCGGTCATCCACAACTTTGGTAAGATAGATATGGAAAACACTAATGCCATCATCCTTCATCAGCCATTCGTCTTTAGGAACAAGGAAATATTTATCTCCAATCGAGTTGTTTTGATAGTCTGATTTTCTTACTACCAAAACATTTTCATTCGTGTCATACATTCGTATCATATAAGCGTAAAATATTCAACAACTTTTCATTCTCCTCCATTACGCGAGCCTCCAATGTGAATCATCCGACCGCTTTGCTTAAATTTCTTGATATGGTAAGCAATACTATCTTCTGTAATTTCACATACGGACACTATCTCTTTAGCAGTAACCTTTGGTTGATGTTTTCTTCCTGTTTTACTGCGAATTATTCTGCCGTTTGTCAGAGAAATATTTCGTGCACTTATTTAGTACCCCAAGAAACTGTAGTCCCCATCAAAACCTTCAGGCATATCACCATACATCCCGTCTGTCATTGCATCCCAAGTGTCTTGTGCATAATCAGGCTCTTCATAATAGTCATAATCATGGTCGTAAGAATACTCTTTATTTATTTGTTCTATTTCTTCTTCAAGTTCATTAATACGTTTGCTTACATCAAAGCCTTTGCTTGCTGCAATTTTGTAAAGTTCAACAGCCTTAGAATACATTTCACCACGGACATAAAATTCTGCTAACGTTTTTAGGAAAGCAAAAGCATCTTCTTTCTCTCCAATGAATTGTTCGGCTCGTTTATTAGATATTGTAATAAGATCTTGTTCTGCAAAGTTACTTGGCCTAAAAAAGCCATTAGCAAAGTCCTTATTAGTAATCTTTTGAAGAATCGAAATCTGTTCTTTAATATTTGCTGTGAGTGCTGACCAATAAATCTTTTCAAAATTACTATTTCTCAATTTTGAGACTTCTCTTAATAAAGCTGCTGCCTTTTTACTTCCATTATCAGCTGCACGGCACAGAAGTTTATAATGACAATCTGAAGTAAATACAGGTATAATTTGTCTATAAGCAGATGGAACAATCCCCCGATTAAAAAAGAAGTTGTCAAGAGGGGTTATTTCCGCATTTGGTAAAAGTTCATCCTTAACTCTATCAACAGCTAAATATTGAAGTGCAGCATTGTAACCTTGACGCATTGCTGCCTCCATAAGGAATTTAGCTACAGCCTTATCTTTCTCGTATTTACGTGCCCAGTTAAATTGAGCTTTTGGGCAACACCTTGAAGTTTTATCATATGAAGAACATTCATGGCATGTTTCGCACCCATTTCCATAAGCATATTCATGCCATATAGCCATAACTTCTTCTTCATCTAATTGACTAAATAAAGCCATATTTGTACGGTATGCACAAGAATTATTAGGATTTGCTTTGCTCGCTTTTATCCAATATGTTGAATATGTGGCAGAACTTTCTTTGGCATCATTCGTCCATAAAGCCAATTTACTCCAAACATATATTTCCCAATCGGGCCAATTAAGGCATTCTGTTTTTGCTAATTTTTTAAGTTGTTTTAAAGCTAATGCCTTATCAGATTTTAAACTGTCATTTCCGTTCTTTATACCATTATATAGTGCACAAATGCGATTATAAGTAACAAAAGCAGGTTCGTTCTTGTCTGGTGATTTCAGTTTTAATACTTTGAAGAAATCTTTTGCTTTATTGGAAAGGTTATTACTTATTATAGTATAAGCATAAGTAAGTTCGGGTGATGCTTTCTTGATTTTGTTATATTCTTTCGTTATATCGCATAAAGTATAATCGTTTTCATACATCAAAATTACAAGATTGAGACAGCAATTATTGATAGGTGTACAACTTGAAACATCAGTCTCGATTTCTTTCAAGTATTGTTCAATACCTTTTTTGTAATATTTTATAGCTAAATCTGCATTCTTTGAGTTGCCATACAATCCAAAGTGATAAACAATCCCCATAGAATATGATCCTGCTGCTTCTCCATTATCAGAAGCCATCTTATAATAGTTAATAGCATTCGCATAGTCTTCACAAAACATATATAGTGAAGCAAGGTTTATCATCGCGTTTACATCTCCACCTTTGGACGCTAATATAAAGAATCTAACAATCTCTTTATTACGTTCAGAATTAATATCATTAGAATCATTGCTCAATTCGTTGCAAAGAGATTTAAGAACCCCAATATTGTTATAACATTGTGCATTCCCATTTTCAGCAGCATTAAGGTAGTAATCAAAAACTTCATGTGCCCATTCTTCATCATTATTCAATCCTTCACTAATGGAATATTGAGGAAATTCTTCAATGATTTTTCTTAGTGTGTAATCAACTTTAGTGTCGTCCCAAACTTTATTATAGTCTATGGCTCGCATCACAATATTCGTATTGTCAACCTCATTACATAAATCTTTGTTTTGGAATGGTCGGTCAAAAAATAAAGAAGTTCTTTTTTGATTAAACAATGTATTATTTGGTACACCAGGACATAAACCATTTAACACGATTTGATATTCGTGTTTATTATCTAATGTTTCAAATGATAAGTTTGAGAAAACAGCATATTTCGCGTAATATCTTTCTCCCTCAATAGAATGCATTGAGTCAAATGAGAAATTATGCGAATCATTTTTGTAAAAACGACAAATATTTAAGTCTTGCCAATAGAAGTTACAATCAAAATCTGAGACTTGTGGCATCCTATTAGAAGAAATGTTTTCAAAGAATATTGAATGGGAGTAAATATAGTGCGAACCAATAATTATACGAGATATTTCTTTATGAACATCCTTCGCAAGATTAAAAGTGTGAGCAAATAGGTTGATTGTGAACAATGAATTACACCTGCATTCATCGTTTATTTCTTTTATGTCCATATTATATGCTTCTAACGGAATAGAAGCATATAACTTTTTATGAAGCAATACAGCACGTTTAAGTTTCTCCTTACTAGAAGAAAATAAGCGAACGGTTTTAATATCTTCGATTTTATAGCCTTTGGTTATTAATGCATTAATAAAAGCAATAGAATCAATTCCACAATCAGCATTGAAAACATTTATCGTTAAATCTTCGCAAGCCATACCCATATTTTTGTATAAGGCATTGACAACTGATTTGTAACATTCTAATTTGTATGGTAGTAAATATACTGTATCATATAACATAGAAACTTCTATTGATGGTTCTATGTTATTTTCTTTTAGATTTTCCTCAAATCCGCAACTAAGCCCTTCAACCTCCTTCTTGCGTGTACATGTCCACT
>OLSD01003006.1_pt1 | contig 11097 bp, 10 predicted proteins | sample 1672211 | NCBI WGS metagenome assembly OLSD01 (sample SAMEA3136659, study PRJEB25190) | human gut metagenome
AGGAGATAAAAACGGGAATAAAGATAATAGTACTATATCTGGCAGTGAGGACGAAGAAGGAGAAGAGGCTACACCATGGACAGAAAACAGGGAAGATGGAAGCGTGTACTTTTTTTTAGATGACAATACCGGTTATCGTCTGTTGGTGGCGGATGCAGCTGCCGGCAGCCGTTTTTATGAGCTTGAAATGACAAAGGACGGCGGGCAGAGCTGGAATCAGCAAAATGCAGATCCGTTTGATGGAAATATTGGTGTGGCAGAAGGAATAGAATTCTATAATGAAAATCTGGGCGTTATCGGATTGGCTGGAGCGTCAGGTGATTATTCCACACTTTATCTGACACAGGATGGCGGGAAAACATTTTCCATGATTGAGCTTTCCATGGATGAAGTGACAGAACTTCCGGACACGGCAGCAGAGTATGGATTTTCCATATCAGACTATGATTATTGCAAGATGCCACAGCAGAAAGATGGAAAACTTATAATAAAAGTAATATCTGCTATGGGTGAAAACGATGGAATTCTTTTTGAATCCATAGATAGTGGGAATACATGGAATTATTCTGGGATAAGTTATTGACAGTAAACTGCTGGTTCTTATATAATGAAAGACAGAACAAATTTTATGCAGAGAGCAAAAGAGGGACAAAAAATGGATTTGATTTACACAAGTACAAGAAACTCAGATGAAAAGGCAACAGCTTCACAGGCAATTTTAAAGGGTCTTGCAGGAGACGGTGGTTTATTTGTGCCGGATTCATTACCAAAGCTTGACGTTGATATGGATACCCTGGCAAAAATGAGCTATCAGGAGACTGCTTATGAGGTAATGAAGCTTTTCTTAACAGACTTTACAGAAGAAGAGTTAAAGCATTGTATCAATTCAGCATATGACAAGAAATTTGATACACCGGAGATCGCACCACTCGTACATAAAGCAGGTGCATATTATCTGGAATTATTCCACGGTTCAACGATTGCATTTAAGGATATGGCATTATCCATTCTTCCTTATCTGCTTACAACATCCGCAAAGAAGAATCATGTAAAGAACGAGATCGTTATTCTGACAGCTACTTCCGGTGATACAGGAAAGGCAGCACTTGCAGGATTTGCAGATGTACCGGGAACAAAGATCATCGTATTCTATCCAAAGCATGGTGTAAGCCCGATCCAGGAGAAGCAGATGGTAACCCAGAAGGGTGAAAACACATTTGTCGTAGGAATTACAGGCAACTTTGATGACGCACAGACAGGTGTTAAGAAGATGTTCTCAGATGAGAAGCTTGCTTCATACATGGACGAGAAAGGATATCAGTTCTCATCCGCCAATTCAATCAATATCGGACGTCTGGTTCCACAGATGGTTTATTATGTATATGCATATACAAGATTGGTTAAGGACGGTACGATCCAGGCTGGCGACAAGATCAATGTTGTTGTACCAACCGGTAACTTTGGAAATATCCTTGCAGCATATTATGCAAAAGAAATGGGACTTCCGATCGCGAAGTTCGTATGTGCATCAAATGACAACAAGGTATTATATGATTTCTTTACAACAGGTACTTATGACAGAAACCGTGAATTTATCTTAACAACATCACCATCTATGGATATCCTGATCTCAAGCAACTTAGAGAGACTGATCTATAAGATCGCAGGAAATGATGCAGAGAAGAATGCAGCACTGATGAAGCAGTTAAGCACAGAAGGTGTATATACGATCACAGATGAGATGAAAGCAAAGCTTGCTGAATTTGCGGGCGGTTATGCAACAGAAGCAGAAACCTCGGCAACGATCAAGAAAGTATATGAGTCGGATTCTTATATCATGGATACACATACAGCAGTAGCAGCAACCGTATATGACAAGTATGTAAAAGAAACAGGAGATAAGACTCCTACGGTTATCGCTTCTACAGCAAGCCCATACAAGTTTACAAGAAGTGTTATGGAATCTATCGATGAAGCTTATGCAGCAAAGAGTGACTTTGAGTTAGTCGATGAGCTCTGCAAGTTATCCGGCGTAAAGGTTCCACAGGCGATCGAGGACATCCGTACAGCTCCTGTTCTTCATGACACAGTATGTGACAAAGAAGAAATGGAGAGCGTCGTAAAGAAGTTCTTAAACATCTAAAAACAGATGCCGGTCAGATATGACAGGCAATACAGAAACAGAATAAATGACAGTTCATTAATACCATCCTGTCACTAAACAAAACTAGGAAAAAACGCGCATGAAGGGCATTTTCCTATATGCGCGTTTTTTACATAGGAATGTTATATTGCACAGCTGACAACTGTGTAATATAACATTCGAAAATAAAAGAAAGAGGAAGATATGTACAGTTTAAAGACAAATTCAAGTTTTGACAGCGCGCATTTCCTTGCGGGCTATGAGGGTAAATGCAGAAATCTGCACGGACACCGCTGGACGGTTGAAGTTGAAGTCGGCGGCGAGAAGCTGATGCAGGACGGACAGACCAGAGGCATGGTTGTAGATTTTGGAGATCTGAAAAAGGATCTCAGAGAGAAAACAGAAGAGATGGATCATTGCCTGATCATGGAGAAAGGTACATTAAAGGAAAAGACGATGGAAGCACTGGCGGAAGAACAGTTCCGTATCATCGAGCTTCCGATGCGTCCGACAGCAGAGAATCTGGCAAAGTATTTTTATGAATATATGGCAGATAAGGGATATCAGGTGCTTCGTACCACAGTTTATGAGACCCCGACCAATGCAGCAACTTATGCGGAAGCATAATAAAAGAAAATGATAATAAATGAAATCAATCAAAGGTGTCATATCAGAGATATGACATCGAAGGATATCATATACAAAAAGTAAGAAGGAAATAAAAATGGCAAAATATAAAGTAGCGGAACGATTTGTCAGCATCAACGGTGAATCCGTAAAAGCCGGAGAACTGGCGGTATTTATTCGTTTTACAGGCTGCAACCTGAATTGCAGTTACTGTGATACCAAATGGGCAAATGAAGCAGATGCCCCATACGAAGAACTGACGGATGAAGAAATCTATGACTATATCAAACGAACCGGAGTCAGAAACGTGACATTAACCGGTGGAGAACCATTGATCCAGAAGGATATCGATAAGCTGCTCCTGATGCTGGCGATGGATGAGGAGCTTCAGGTAGAAGTAGAGACAAACGGAAGTGTGGATATCGCAGAGTTTAAAGCACTGACAGACCGGGTAGCATTTACACTTGATTATAAGCTTCCGGGAAGCGGAATGGAAAGTAATATGTGCTTTTCAAATTATAACTACATTGATAAGAAGGATGCGGTAAAGTTCGTATCCGAAACAGCAAGAGACATTATTCATGAATGGGCATTGGATATCAAATCAAACGTCTATATCAGTCCGGTATACGGTAAGATCAATCCGGAGGATATCGTTGATTTTATGATCGAGAATGAAATGAATGGTGTAAAATTACAGTTACAGCTTCATAAGTATATCTGGGATCCGGAGATGCGCGGAGTGTAAAACGGATGAAACCGCAGATATCGATATTAACGTATTATTTGGATAATAGATTAAGAGTAATAAGAGAATGGAGTAGAAATGGCAATTGATAAAGAAGCAATAAAGGAGCATATACGTGGAATCCTTGTAGCACTTGGTGATGACCCTGACCGGGAAGGCTTAAAAGAGACACCGGACCGTGTTGCGCGAATGTATGAAGAAGTATTTGAGGGAATGAATTATACCAACGATGAGATTGCTGAGATGTTTGGCAAGACATTCAAAGAGGAAGATGCAGCACATACAAGTGATATGGTATTCGTAAAGGATATCGAGGTGTTTAGCTACTGCGAACATCATATGGCACTGATGTATGATATGAAGGTATCAGTGGCATACATCCCACATGGCAGGGTCTTAGGACTCAGCAAGATCGCACGGATCGCAGACATGGTAGCGAAGCGGTTGCAGCTTCAGGAGCGGATCGGATCCGATATCGCATATGTGGTTGGAAAGGCAGCAGGATCACCGGATGTAGCCGTACTGATCGAGGCAAATCATAGCTGCATGACAGCAAGGGGCATTAAGAAGCCGGGAACGAAGACCTATACAACGACGTTCCGTGGTGCATTTGAGAATGATGTGAATTTACAGAATAAAGTATTGATGATGAACCGATAGGAGGATATGAAAGATGCAGAATTTGAAGAACAGAGATGAAGCAGTTGTTGTATTTAGTGGTGGACAGGACAGTACGACCTGTCTGTTATGGGCACTTAAGAAGTATAAAAAAGTATACGCAGTATCATTTGACTATGGACAAAAGCATGTAAAAGAATTAGAATGTGCAAAGAAGATTGCTGAAAAATTTGGAGTAGAGCATCATATTCTTGATATGAGTCTGTTGAATCAGCTTGCACCAAATTCATTGACAAGAAGTGAGATGAAGGTAGACGAGAATGCACCGGAGGTCGGTACACCGAATACATTTGTAGATGGAAGAAATATGGTATTCCTGACATTTGTAGCGATTTATGCGAAGCAGAAGGGCGTCAGCGACATTATAACCGGTGTCAGCCAGAGTGATTTCTCCGGCTATCCTGACTGTAGAGATATTTTCATCAAATCATTGAATACAACACTGAATCTTGCGATGGACTATGAATTCGATATCATCACACCATTGATGTGGATCGATAAGATGGAGACCTGGAAGCTGGCAGATGAACTCGGCGGACTCGATGTTATCAGAGATATGACCCTTACCTGTTATAATGGTATTCCGGGTGAAGGATGCGGCCATTGTCCATCCTGTAAGCTCAGAAAAAAGGGATATGATCTTTACATGGAATATAAAAAGAATCACAATGCATAAAGCATAAGTCAGACGGGAACAGAGCAATCGGATAAATGTGTTCCTGTAAACAGTAATGAGGTATGAATATGAAGAAGATGCTGTTTATTGTAAATCCCAAAGCGGGACGAACAACTTTGAAGAATTGTCTTATAGATGTGATAGATGTCTTTTGCAAGAAAGAATATGAAGTCAGAATTTATCTGACACAGGGAGTCGGCGATGCTGCCCGTGTCGTAAAAGAAGAAGGAGAGAACTACGATGTGATCGTATGTGCCGGAGGTGACGGAACTCTTGGTAATACGGTTACAGGATTTATGGAATGTGGACTGAACCGGCCGCTGGGGTATATCCCATGTGGCTCGACAAATGATTATGCCAGAAGTCTTGAGATTCCGAAGGAAGCGATCGAGGCAGCAGAACAGCTTGTCACTGCCGCACCTTTTTCAGTAGATGTCGGAGAATTGAATAAGAATTATTTTGTCTATGTTGCAGCATTTGGCATATTTTCTGATACATCATATGCAACCCCTCAGAATATGAAGAATATTTTAGGACATGCTGCATATATATTACAGGGTATGAAGAGCCTTGTAAATGTTCCCACATATAATCTGAAGATAGAATTTAACAACCAGACATATACCGGTGAGTTTATGTTTGGTATGATATCGAATTCAGTATCGGTTGGCGGATATAAGAGTCTGACCAGCCATGGAGTTGAATTTGACGATGGCTTGTTTGAAGGGGTTCTGATCCGTAAGATCCAGAATCTTGCAGATCTCCAGAGAATTATCAATTCGCTGCTCCTTGGAAATACAAATGAGACGAATATGGTGGCATTCCGTACGAATCGTGTCGTGATCGAGAGCGAAGAGCCGATCGCATGGACGCTGGATGGTGAATATGGTGGAGAATATACCAGATCAGAGGTAGCCGTTCACAGACGGGCGATTGCTCTGCTGGTATCACCGGAAGATGGAAAAACGGATGTTGAGTAGTTCAAACTGAGTTGAAAGAAAGAGGTTTACAGTTATGGGTAAATATTTTGGAACAGATGGATTCAGAGGTGAAGCAAATAAGGATCTTACTGTACAGCACAGCTTCAAGGTCGGACGTTATCTTGGCTATTATTATGGCAAGAAGAATCCTGAAGGCAAGGCAAAGGTGGTTATCGGTAAGGATACCAGACGTTCAAGTTATATGTTTGAATATGCGCTGGTTGCAGGCTTAACGGCAAGTGGTGCAGATGTATATCTGATGCATGTAACACCGACACCGAGTGTTTCCTATATTGTCAGAACCGATGGTTTTGACTGTGGAATCATGATCTCGGCAAGCCATAATCCATACTATGACAATGGTATCAAGATCATCAATGGCATGGGTTACAAATTAGAGGCTGCGGTTGAAGAAGAAATCGAGCGTTATATCGATGGAGAGATTCCGGAGATTCCGTATGCTACCGGCGAAAATCTGGGACGGTGTTTTGATTACCAGGAGGGAAAAAAGATCTACAAGATGTATCTTGAGGATCTGGTAAAGCACAGCTTCAGCGGAAAGACCGTAGCGCTTGATATGTCGAACGGTTCGGCGTCCGGTATCGCGGCAGAGATATTCCGCAGACTTGGTGCAATCGTCCATACGACGGGAGATAAACCCGACGGAATGAACATTAACAAAGAATGTGGTTCCACCCACATTGAAAAATTACAAAAATTAGTAAAAGAAACAGGTGCAGATGTAGGTTTTGCCTACGATGGTGATGCAGACCGGTGCCTTGCCGTAGATGAAAACGGAGAGGTTGTGACCGGAGACCACATTATGTATCTGTGTGGAATGGATTTGAAGGAAAAAGGCAAGTTGAAAGACAATATGGTCGTTACGACCGTGATGTCCAATATGGGACTGTATAAAGCCTTTGACCGCGCCGGTATTTCCTACCAGCAGACGGCGGTAGGGGATAAATATGTATGCGCCAATATGATGGAGCACGGTTATGTTCTCGGTGGAGAGCAGTCCGGGCATATTATATTTATGGAGCATGCGGTGACCGGAGACGGTATCTTGACTTCCTTAATGATCATGGAAGCAATGCTTTCGAAAAACAGTTCTTTGTCAGCTTTGACAAAGGAGTTAAAGATATATCCGCAGCTGCTTGTCAATATGCGTGTCAAAGATAAATTGGCGGCAAGAGAAGATGAAGACGTGAAGGCGGCGGAAGAAGAAGTGGCAAAAGAACTCGGAGACGAGGGAAGGCTGCTCCTGCGTGAAAGTGGTACGGAGCCACTCATCCGTGTTATGGTAGAAGCTGCTACGGATGAAATCTGCAGGGAAAATGTGGATAAGATAATTCAAGTTTTACGTGCCAAAGGGCATGAGGATAAAAACTGAAAGAGATAGAAAGGAATTACAAAGAATGAAAGGTGCTTATTACACAAAACAGTATCGCAATGTATTTGCGGAGTGCGGTCATTCTCAGGAAGAGATTGATAAAAAGTTAAAAGATGCATTCCACACAGTATTTTACGGACCGGCTGGCGAGAAATTTTATTTTGAAGCCGGAGATGATATGGGATATTTCGAAGATACGGGAAATTTTGATGCCCGTACGGAAGGAATGTCATATGCCATGATGATGTGTGTTCAGATGAACATGAAAGAAGAATTTGATCGCGTCTGGAAATGGGCAAGAACATATATGTACATGGAAGATGGTTATAACAAAGGCTATTTTGCATGGTCCTGTAAGACAACAGGAGAGAAAAATGACTATGGCGAAGAGTTTTTCGCGATGGCATTGTTCTTTGCTTCCCACCGCTGGGGAGATGGCGAGGGAATCTTTAATTATTCCCAGGAAGCAAAAAATATCCTGAGTGCCTGTATACATAACGGAGAGAAAGAGCCGGGAGATCCGATCATGGAGCCGGAAAACTATCTGATCCGTTTTATCCCAAGCAGAAAATTCAGCGATCCGTCGTATCATTGTGCACATTTTTATGAATTATTCGGAGAATGGGCCAATGAAGAAGACAGAGATTTCTGGAAAAAGGCAGCGAAAGCAAGCCGTGAATATTTGAAAAAAGCTTGTCATCCGGAAACCGGACTGGCAGCAGAATATGCTTATTATGATGGTACTCCATATGAGAAAGAGCAGGATGTCTTTGGTGGACGCCACGACTGGTATTATAGTGATTCTTACCGTGTTATCGCAAACATCGGTCTGGATTATGAGTGGTTTGCTGCTGATGAATGGAATGTGGAAAACAATAACAAAGTACAGAAGTTCTTTATGGAGACACATCGTGGAGAAGACTTTAAGGTATATGAGATTGACGGAACCGTGATCGACCAGCCTGCTCTTCACCCGGTAGCAATCATCGCAACCAATGCACAGGCATCCCTTGCCGCAGACGGCCCTTATGCCAAAGAGTGTGTAGAGAGATTTTGGAACACACCGCTTCGTACCGGAGAAAGAAGATATTATGACAACTGTCTGTATCTGTTTGCCCTTTTAGCATTGAGTGGAAATTACCGTATCTGGTAGTCCAAGGCGTTTAGAAATAGAAAAATCAGGGAATACTACCCAAAGTTCCCGAAGTAATTAAAAATTTGGAGGATTAAGAAAAATGAGTTACAAAGTAGAGAATCTTGAAAACAGTATGGCAAAAATTACAATAGAGGTAAGCCCGGAAGCATTTGAAGAGGCTATGAAAAAATCTTACAATAAGAACAAAAACAAAATTGCTCTTCCAGGTTTCCGTAAGGGAAAAGCTCCTCGTAAACTGATCGAGAAAGAATATGGTCCTGAAGTATTTTATGAGGATGCTGCAAACTTTGTTATTCCGGATGCTTACGAAGAAGCTGCAAAAGAGAGCGGACTTGAGATCGTATCCCGCCCGGATATCGATGTGGAAAAAATTGGAAATGGCGAGCCTTTCGTATTTACCGCTACGGTTGCTGTAAAACCGGATGTTGAACTTGGTGATTACAAAGGAATCGAAGTAGAGAAACAGGAAGTTAAGATCATGGCAGCAGATGTCAATGCTGAACTTGCTAAGGTTCAGGAGCAGAATGCACGTACAGTAAACGTAGAAGACCGTGCAATCAAAAAAGACGATATCGCAGTGATCGACTTTGAGGGATTTGTAGATGACGAGCCATTTGATGGTGGAAAAGGTACCGATTATTCTCTTACGATTGGAAGCCATTCCTTCATCGATACCTTTGAAGATCAGTTGATCGGTAAAAACAAAGGTGATAAAGTGGATGTCAATGTAACATTCCCGGAGACTTACCATGTAGAAGAACTCAAAGGAAAACCGGCACTTTTCAAAGTAGAGATCAAAGACATCAAGATGAAAGAACTTCCAAAACTGGATGATGAATTTGCAAGTGAAGTTTCTGAATTCGAGACATTGAAAGAATACAAAGCAAGCGTGAAGAAGACATTGACAGAGCGCAGAAAAAATCAGGTAAAAGCAGAAAAAGAAGATAAGATCATCAGCAAGGTAGTAGAGAACTCTAAGATCGAGCTTCCAAAACCGATGGTTGACGAGCAGATCAATCAGATGATCAATGAGTTCGCTTCCCGTCTTCAGCAGCAGGGACTCAGCATTGAGCAGTACATCCAGATGACAGGAATGCAGCCACAGATGATGATGGAGCAGATGCGTCCGGAAGCTGAGACACGTATCCGTACACGTCTTGTACTCGAGGCTGTAGCAGCAGCAGAAGGCATCAAAGCGACAGCAAAAGATATCGACAAAGAGATCGAGAAAATGGCTGAAATGTATAACATGGAAGCAGATAAGATCAAAGAAATGTTTGGCGATTCTGAAAACAAACAGATTTCTGAGGATATTGCAGTACAGAAAGCAGTTGACTTCCTTGTAAAAGAGTCTGTAGAAGTAGAGCCAAAAGAAGAAGAGAAAGAAGAAAAAGCAGAATAATACAGTTTGCATTTTCAGATAGGAGGGAAATGTTATGGCATTAGTACCTTATGTCATTGAGCAGACAAGTCGTGGCGGAGAACGCTCTTACGATATTTATTCCCGTCTTCTCCGTGAAAGAATCATCTTTTTGGGAGATGAAGTGAATGATACGACAGCAAGCCTTGTAGTAGCACAGATGTTATTTTTGGAGTCAGAAGACCCAAATAAAGATATCAACTTATACATCAACAGTCCGGGAGGATCCGTGACTGCAGGTATGGCAATCTACGATACCATGAACTATGTAAAATGTGATGTATCGACCATCTGTATGGGACTGGCAGCCAGCATGGGAGCATTTCTGCTTTCCAGCGGTGCCAAAGGCAAACGTCTGGCACTTCCAAATTCGGAAATTATGATCCACCAGCCATCCGGCGGTGCCAAAGGGCAGGCGACAGAAATTCAGATTGTTGCAGAAAATATCTTGAAGACAAAGAAAAAATTGAATGAGATTTTGGCAGCAAACACCGGACAGCCGGTTGAGAAAATTACAGAAGATACAGAGCGTGATAACTTCATGTCAGCGCAGGAAGCACAGGCATATGGTTTGATTGACCGCGTTATCACAAATCATGAATCGAAATAATAGCAATGGGATATGGTGCCACTGCCAATGGGAAAGCGGCACCATATGCTTTTCGCATGTTTTGAATGGAGGAAAGCATGGCAGGCAAAAGTAATGATAATACAACAAAGATTCGCTGCTCTTTTTGTGGAAAAACGGAAAAACAGGTTCGCAAATTGATCGCCGGACCGGGTGACGTGTTTATCTGCGATGAATGTATCAGTCTTTGTGACGAGATTTTGGAAGATGAATTGCAGGAATTGTATAGTGACCGCGATGCAGAAGAGGAAGTCGAGATCAATCTTTTAAAACCGAAAGAGATTAAAGAATTTTTGGACGAATATGTAATCGGTCAGGAAGAAGCAAAAAAAGCATTGTCTGTAGCCGTTTACAATCATTATAAACGAGTAATGTCGCAGACAGACATGGATGTGGAATTGCAGAAGAGTAACATTCTTATGATCGGACCAACCGGTTCGGGAAAAACCTATCTTGCACAGACACTGGCGAAGATTCTGAATGTACCGTTTGCAATCGCAGATGCGACCTCTCTGACGGAGGCCGGATATGTGGGCGAGGATGTGGAAAATATTCTGCTCAAGATCATTCAGGCAGCAGACTATGATATCAAAAAAGCAGAGCATGGTATCATTTATATTGATGAGATCGACAAGATCACAAGAAAAT